>WNGG01002708.1_pt1 | contig 51732 bp, 50 predicted proteins | sample 5400661 | NCBI WGS metagenome assembly WNGG01 (sample SAMN13153372, study PRJNA577476) | soil metagenome | isolation source: 100 cm soil or saprolite under Garry oak tree replicate 1 | place: USA:California | collected 2016-06-15 | reverse complement strand
CAAGCAGATCACCCTGACGATCCGCCAGTCCCAGCGCCATACACCACTCCCGGATCGAGAACTACAGCAATGTAATTCTCGACCCCCATGCCCAAGACCACCAGGGCCAGGGCCTCACGAAAGACACCAGCCACCTAGATGGGGTTTTCGGCACCCGCAGGGGTACGGTTCGACTCGGCGTGGTACCTCGGGCCGATCGACCCGGGCAACCGGCTGGGCTCCATTTTCGACCGCACAGTACCGTCGCTGGCCTACAGCAAGACCAGGCCGAGCGATCCGAACGAGGACGTCAGCGACGTCGCCTACCACATCGAGACCGCGTTGCAGCACCCGGCGGACACGTACCCGCCGAAGCCGGACAAGAAGATCGCGGGCGGCGCGGCCAACGATCCCATCCACCGGCTCTATACGGGATTCAGTCCGCAGAACCAGGCCCGATACGACCGGAACCGGGCCATCTCCGAGGGTCTCTGCGACAACAACCCGCAGTGGACCGGGTACCGGGACCTTGGCTTCAGCTGTGACGAGTACGCGTTCGCGGCCAGCTACGAGGGTGCCGCCCGGTTCGAGTTCGAAGACAACGACCAGTTCCGGGATGACATCTCAGTGAAGCCGGTACCCCGGTACGTCAGCGAGAACGCCGGCCGCAAGCTTGCCGAATTCTATGGAGATGACCGGATCCTCGAACGCGACGGATACTTCGTCAGGATCCTTCCCTGGCCACGCGGCCTCACTCCCTCCGTGACGCGACAGTTGCCAGGCCGGGACTGGTGTCCCGGCCCGGTTTCCACGCGATCAGCCGGCCGCCGGTTCAGTCGCGCGGACCGGCCAGAACCGCAGGTCATACCGCTCAGAACCGGCCGGGATCGGCGATCCGCTCAGGTCCGCCTCCAGGGTCCGGTCCCGCCCGGCGCAGTACACCCGCAGCCCGTACGCCTGGCGCGCCGGCCCGATCTCGAAGACGACCGGTGAGCAGCCGCTCGTGACACCGCAGAGCATGACCCGGCCGGACCCGGACGTGAAGACGACTTCGTAGTCGTCGTCCCAGGCTTCGGCCGGCCGATCGGGCTCGCCGTCCCACGCGGTCATCCGGACCGCCGCCCGGTGGAACTCGCCCACGCTCTGGAAGTCGACGCGGTTTTCGATGGCGACGATAGCCTCGTCGGCGGCGTTCGCCATCGGGCGGGGCCAGGGCACCTCGGCGGGGGTTTCGGCATCCACCAGGCTGAACCGGTAGTACTCGACCGCGACCGTGTCTTCAGCGGAGCCGACGATTGTCGCCACGACTGCCGAGGCTACCTCATGAAGTCGATCCCGACCTGACGCGAGTCTGCCGATCCGAAGGAGGTTGTTGCCGTTCCGGATCCCGTTGTCAGTGCTGCGTCGATCGCAGGGGTCAGCGGGCGCCGAGGGCCGCCTCGACCCGCCGGACGAACTCGTCATCCAGCTTGCGCAGGAAGTCGTCGCGTCGATCCCGCTCGATCACCGCACGCCACCGCGACAACGCGTCCTCGGCACCGCGCGGGTCGCCGCCGACCGCGCGCAGCGCCGTCTCGGTCTGCAACCGGCCCACCTCGTTGTCCGGATGGACCTCCACCTTTCCGTACCCGCTCGGGAAGGCGCGGACGAAGTCGGCGAGCTTGTCGTAGGTGTCGATGTCCCGGAGGACCGGCGCGAGCCGGGACACCCATTCGGCGATCCGCCGGCCCAGTTGCTCGGGCGACTCGCCGCGGGTACCCCACCACAGCCGGGTCAACCCGCCGGCGCCGCCCGATCCGAGCGACAGCATCGTCATGCCGCGCTTGCGCTCGGCCAGGCTGCCCAGATCGCCGCCGATGGTGGCGTGCTCGGTGCCGGGCAGGTCGGATAGCCCGAGCACGTCCGCCACGCCGGCCGCCCGGATGCCCCAACCGATCCGGAACATCCCTTCGCCGTGCTGGTTCTCCGGCAGTACCTCGAGCTCGTCGGTGATGCCGGTACCGGCGGGGTACACCCAGTGCCCCCGCCGGTCGCTGGAGAACGGGATCAGCTCGGCGGTCGACGCGATGGCCGCCTGTACCGCGGCATTGCTGCCCGGGTTCACCTCCGCGTTCAGCCCGCGGCGGGCAGCAGCGGTTCGAAGTGGCCGCCGGACTCGGCGTCGGCCACGGACTCGAAGTGCTTCCCACTGGTCACGAACCGGCCCTTGTGGATCCGGTACCAGCCGGCGTCCGTGGGTAACGTCATGGCCGGCCGGTCCCCGATCGAGCCGACCCGGACCTCGCCGGTCGCCAGCGCCCCGACGAAGTCGACGATCTCTTCTTCCGTTTCGCTGGCGAACTCCGCGTATCGCGGCTGCGAGATGTCGTAGAGGTCGGTGTCGATCCGGTGGGCGAGGGTCGGTTTCCCTCCGCTGTCCAGTACCTCGAAGGTCAACCCGAGCCATTTCGGAGCTACGACAATCTCCAGTCGCCAGCGGTCCGCGTCCACCGCGAAGGTCTCCGCGTCGTCCTCGCGGTGCCGCCGGATCGGCAGCCGACCGGCTTGAGCAAGCCGGTCGACCGCCTCCACGATCCGGTTTCGCGCATCCATCACCGGTCACCACCGCTTGTAGTACGACCGCCTGGTCCAGTTGAAGTCGATCCCGACCTTACGCCACTCGGCGTGGATGTGGATCGGCGACATAAACCGGCCGAAGCGCGACAGCCTCCGGTAGTGCCTGGGCGCCGGCCCGATGGACAGTCGCACCCGCGCGCCGCTGGTGGGCCTGCCGATCCGGAGGAAGTTGTTGCCGTTGCGGATCTTGTTGCCGACCGCGCGGAAGCCCTTGGCGACGGCCCGGCCGGCCCTGAAGAGGGTCCGTGCGGTGCGCCCCGCGTTGGACAGTGCGGTCACGCCGGACCGGATCGCCCGGACCTCCCGCGCGACCCGCACCGCCTTGACGGCGAGGACGGCGGCTCCGGCGCCGACGGCGGACAGGGCGATGCCGGCGGCCATGATGCCGGCGTTGGCCCAGTCACCGGCGGCCGCGTACGAGATCGCCGAGACACCCGCGGCGATCATGCCGATCGGGCCGGGGATGATCGAGGCGACCGAGGCGACCGTGGCCACGGCCTTGAAGAAGCTGTGCCAGCCCCACAACCCGGTCGGGTCGCTGTAGGTGACCGGGCTGTTGTAGGCGTACGCGTACCCGTTGAGCTGCTGCGGGTTGTCCGTGTCGCTGACCGGGTCGTCGGAGATGAACCGGCCGGTGGTCGGGTCGTACTGGCGGGCGCCGAGGTGCATCAGCCCGGTCGGCTCGACGGTACCCCCGACGAAGCCGCGGCTGTTGGGCCAGACCGGTACCGTGCCGCGCGGGTTGCCGAACGGATCCTGCTTGCGGATCGACACCGCGAGGGTGCCCTGGTCGACGGCCACCTGGGCGGTGTCCTGGTCGTCGTTGACCAGCCACGAGAGGGTACCCGGGTTGGTGCGCGAGGCGACGATCGTGTCGCCGCAGGTGTAGTAGCGGGTGACGGTGGTCAGCGCGGTACCGGCGGCGTTCGCGTTGAGCTCGGTTTCGCCGAGGTACAGCGTCCGGCCGGCGGGCGCGGCGCGCAGCAGCTCGTTGCCGTCGGCGTCGTACACATAGTTGACGGTCTGGTCGCCGCCGGTGGCGTGGATCGTCGCGCTGGCCACCTTGCCCTGGTCGGTCCACGCGAAGTCGGTGGACTGCCCGTTGACCGTGACGTTGCTCTGCTGGCCGATGCCGCCGTAGGTGTACGTGTTGCTCGTCGACCCGGCCGGCCCCGAGGTGGTGAGGCTGGGTGGGAGACCAGCGTCCTACGGTTGCCGCTCGCATCGTACGTGTAGGTCTGCCAGTACGCGTCCGGACCGCCGACCGTCGACGCCGACGGCGTGGCGGCGCAGCCGCCGAGCGCCGGGGTCGTCGTGAACGTGGTGGTCAGCCGCTGGAGGAAGTCGTACGTGAAGCACTGCGAGCCGGTGGTGGTACCGCCGTGCTGGTCGTCGATGGAGCTGACCGTGCCGGCGGGCGTCCAGTTGTACCGCTGGGTGAACTGCTCGTCGAACGTGCCCGGGGTACCGGTGTGTTCGGTACCGGCGGAGATGGTGCGGACATGGTGGGTGTCGGCCCACTCGTCGGTGGTCGCCTGTACCCGGGTGCTGCCACTGCCCAGCGTGCGCTGGTACACGTCGCCCCAGGGCTGGTACTGGGTGGCCGAGACGTAGGTGTCGAGGCCGGCCGCCGTCAGCTCGTACCCGTTGGCGTCGTAGGTGTAGGCCACCGTCTCGGTACCCAGGCCGCCGGCGGCCGGGTAGGTCATCGAGGCGACCGTGCCGTCGATGTTGTAGGTCTTCGACGTGGTCCAGGTACCGGCCAGTGCGCTGCCCTGGCTCGCCGGGACGGTGACCGCGTGCCCGAGCGGCCGGTACGCGTCGTCGTAGCCGGTGACTGCGACGGTGTAGGCGTCGCTGCCCGAGTAGCTGGTCGAGGACGAGAGCTGCCCGCGCGCGAGGGTGTCGTACGTCCAACCGGCGAGCTGGGTACCCGTCGTGGACGTGCGGTACTCACCGGTCTTCCGGCCGAGGTTGTCGTACGCGTAGGCGAGCGTGGTGCCGCGTCCGTCCGTTGTGGACAGTAGCTGGTCGGCGTCGTCGTAGGTGCTCGTCGTGGTACCCGAGTCCGGATCGCTCTTGGAGACCTCCCGGCCGCGCAGGTCGTAGCTCCACGTCCAGGTGTTGTTCGTGGAATCGACGACCTTCGTCAGCTTGTCCTGCCGGTCGTAGGTGTAGTCGGTGGCCTGGTACGAGCCGGACAGGTTGGTGGAGGTGAACTGCCGCAGCTCGGTCATCTTGCCGTCGGCGTCGAACAGCTTCTGGGTGGTCACCCCACCGGCCGGCGGGATCTCCGCGGTGCGGTCGCCGTCGTACACGTGGGTGGTCTGCCACTCCTGGTTGCCCATCGTGTAGAACGCGTTGACGGTCTCCCGCTCCAGGTTGTCGTAGCTGTACCGGTCCTGGGTCGGTACCGCGGCGTCGGTGAAGGCGACCAGCGTGCCGGACGGCCCGGAGTCCGTGTTGGCGAACGTGGACAGCTTGCTCTTGAGGCCGCGACCGTCGTAGGTGGTATCGGTGATCATCCGACCGCCGTTGGCAACCGGGGCCGGATCCTGATTCTGCCGCAGGCGCAGCTGGCCGTCGAAGATGGCGAACGAGGCGACCTGGGTACCGGCCGGCCCGAGCTTCTGGGTCTCCACCCAGTTGGCCGAACTGCCCGAGAGCGTGTACGTGTACTGGAGGTCCGGCGTCTGGTCGGTGGTCCGGTTGTTGGTCCACACCTTCGCCAGCCGCCCCAGCGGGTCGTACCGCGCCGTGGTCACCTTGCCGTTGACGTCGACCCCGCTCCGTGCCGCAGAACCTGAGAACCCCACCCGCAGCGCTGGCGTTGTTCAGTGCGCTCCTAGCCGCGCAGCTTGTCGGAGCGGCTGTCAGCCAGCGCTCGTCAGCGCGGCCGGCGCTGTGCCTGGCACGGCGGGCCGTGCCGGCGGCACGGGCGCGATGCGCCGGTACGGCTGGCCAGGTGACGGCCGCGGGTCCGGCTCACCCTTGTTGGGCCACAAAGACATCGCCCGCTCGGCCTGCGCGGTGATGGTCAGGGCCGGGTTCACGCCGAGGTTGGCCGACACCGCCGCGCCGTCCACGACGTGCAGCCCCGGGTAGCCGAAAACGCGGTGGTACCCGTCGACGACGCCCCTGTCCCGGGACGCCCCGATGACCGCACCGCCCAGGATGTGCGCGGTGACCGGGATGTTGAACACGTCCGTCCACGAGCCGCCCGGTACCCCACCGATCTCCTCGGCGAGCAGCCGCACCGCCCGGTTGCCGGCCGGGATCCAGCGCGGGTTCGGCGCACCATGGCCCTGCGTCGTGGTGAGCCGCCGCCGGCCGTACCAGTTTCGTCCATAGTGGACAGTCAGGGAGTTGTCCAGCGTCTGCATGACGAGCGCGATGACCGTCCGCTCCGACCACCGCCGTACCGACAGCAGCCGCACGTTGGTCGGCGCCTTGCGCAGGAACGCTCCCCACCACCGCAGCGGCCGCCAGGTGTCCCCGTCGACAAGCACGGTCTGCAGCAGCCCCATCGCCCCCGACCCCGGCCCGTACCGCACCGGCTCGACGTGCGTGTCCACGTCCGGGTGGAACGAACTGGTGATGGCGACCCCGTCGGTGTAGTCGGCGTCACGCCGCATCGACCGGGCGCCGAGGATCGACTCCGAGTTCGTCCGGGTCAGCGCGCCCAGCCGGTCCGACAGGTGCGGGAGCGCGCCGCGCGCCTTCATCGCGTGCAGCAGCCGCTGGGTACCGAGCGCACCGGCCGCGAGTACGACCTGGTCCGCGGTGAAGGTGCGCTGCCTGGTGCGCACCGTCCAGCCGGGCCGCACCTCGGTGACGGTGTGCCGCGGGAAGACCTCGACGCCGAGCTTCTCGGCGAGGTACAGGTAGTTCTTTGCGAGCGTGTTCTTGGCGTTGAAGCGGCACCCGGTCATGCAGGCCCCGCAGTGCCGGCAAGCCTCCCGGTTCGGCCCGGCACCACCGAAGAACGGGTCCACGCCGGACTGTCCGAAGTAGACGCCGACCGGCGTCGGGTGGAACGTCTCGGCGACGCCCATCCGCTCGGCGACCCGCTTCATCGCCTCGTCCGCGCGCGTGGTCCGGCCGTAGGTGGTGACTCCCAGCATCCGCTCCGCCTGGCCGTACCAGCGGGACAGCTCGTCCTTCCAGTCGGTGATGTCCGTCCACTGTGGATCGCGGTAGAACGGGTCGGGCGGCCGGTACAGGGTGTTGGCGTAGACCAGCGACCCGCCGCCCACGCCGGCACCGGACAGTACGAGGACGTTGCGCAGCAGGCTGATCCGCTGGATGCCGTAGCACCCCAGGGCCGGCGCCCACAGGAAGTTCCGCACATCCCACGAGGTCTCCGGGAACTCGTCGTCGGCGAAGCGCCGCCCCGCCTCCAGTACCGCGACCCGGTACCCCTTCTCGGCCAGCCGCAGCGCCGCCACGCTCCCGCCGAATCCCGACCCGACCACCACGACGTCGTAGTCCGCCATCTGCTCAGGTTATCCACAGGCGAGCAGAAAGCAGCAGGGGTGACCCGGGCCCGACCGGCCGGACCGGTCGCGTCGTGCCGGAGCTCAGCGGTCCAGGACCAGGCCGACCTTCTGGAACTCCTTGAGGTCGCGGTACCCGCACTTGGCCATCGCGCGCTTCAGGCCACCGAAGAGGTTCAGTCCTCCGTCCGGGTCGTCCGACGGCCCGAACAGCAGCCTCTCCATGTCGCCCAACGGCTCCCCGGCCACGCCGAACGCGCCGCGCGGTAGCTTCGGGTGGCTCGCCGCCGAATGCCACCACGCGCCGCCGGCCGGCGCCTCGGTGCACACCGACAGCGGCTCGCCCAGCATCACCGCGTCGGCGCCGCAGCCGAGCGCCTTGGCGATGTCGCCCGAGGTCCGGATGTCCCCGTCCGCGATCAGGTGCACGTACCGCCCGCCGGTCTCGTCGAGGTACTCCCGGCGAGCCTCGGCGGCGTCGGCGATCGCGGTCGCCATCGGTACCCGGATGCCGAGCACCATGTCCGTCGTCGACCACTCGTCGGCGCCCACGCCGACGATGACGCCCGCCGCCCCGGTGCGCATGAGGTGCAGCGCGGTCTGGTAGTTGGTGCAGCCGCCGACGATCACCGGCAGGTCCAGGTCGGCGATGAACTCCTTGAGGTTCAGCGGTTCGTCCACAGTGGACACGTACTCGGCGGACACCACGGTGCCCTGGATGACGAGGATGTCCACGCCCGCGTCGAGGATCACCGGCGCCAGCGCGAGGGTGTGCTGCGGCGACACCCGTACCGCCACGGTCACGCCGCCCTCGCGGATCGCCCGGACCCGGTCGGCGATCAGCTCCGCCTTGATCGGCTCGGCGTAAACCTCCTGCAGTCGCCGGGTCGCCGGGGCGTCCTCGTCCAGCTCGGACAGTTCCTCAAGGATCTTGGTCGGATCCTGGTACCGGCTCCACAGGCCTTCGACGTTGAGCACGCCGAGGCCACCGAGCTGGCCGAGGGTCACGGCCGTGGCGGGGCTCACCGTCGCGTCGGAGGGGTGCGCCACGCAGGGGATGCGGAACTGGTACGCGTCCAGCTGCCAGGTGGTCGACACGTCGTCGACGTCCCGGGTCCGCCGGCTGGGCACGATCGCGACGTCTTCCAGGTGGTACCCGCGCCGCGCGCTCTTGCCCAGCCCGATCTCGACAATGTCACGCACCGCAGGTCTCCTGGTTCAACGCGAGTGGTAGTTGGGAGCCTCGACGGTCATCTGGATGTCGTGCGGGTGGCTCTCCTTGAGGCCCGCCGAGGTGATCCGGATGAGCTGCCCGTTGCGCTGCAACTCGGCGACGCTCGCCGCGCCGCAGTAGAACAGGGCCTGGCGCAGGCCGCCGACGAGCTGGTGGGCGACCGCCGCGAGCGGGCCACGGAACGGTACCTGACCCTCGATCCCCTCCGGGATCAGCTTCTCCTCGGCGGCGACGTCGTGCTGGAAGTACCGGTCCTTGGAGTACGACCGGGTGGTACCGCGGGTCTGCATGGCGCCCAGCGACCCCATACCCCGGTACGACTTGAACTGCTTGCCGTTGATGAAGATGAGCTCCCCGGGGCTCTCCTCGCAACCGGCCAGCAGGCTGCCCAGCATGACGGTGTCCGCCCCGGCCACGATCGCCTTCGCGATGTCGCCGGAGTACTGCATACCCCCGTCGCCGATGACCGGTACCCCCGCCGGCCGGCAGGCCCGGGCGGCCTCCATGATCGCAGTGACCTGGGGTACCCCCACCCCGGCCACCACCCGGGTGGTGCAGATCGAGCCCGGCCCGACACCGACCTTCACCGCGTCGGCCCCCGCCTCGACCAGCGCGCGGGCGCCCGAGTACGTCGCGACGTTGCCGCCCACGACGTCGACCGTGGTCTCCCGCTTGAGTCGGGCGATCATTTCCAGTACCGCCCGGGTGTGCCCGTGCGCGACGTCGACCATGAGCACGTCCACCGCGGCGTCGATCAGAGCCCGCGCCCGCTTGTACTGGTCCTCTTCCACCCCGACCGCGGCGGCCACCCGCAGCCGGCCGGCGCCGTCCTTGGTCGCGTGCGGGAACTGTTCGCTCTTGGCGAAATCCTTCACGGTGATCAACCCGCGCAGCCGGCCGGCGCCGTCCACCAGCGGCAGCTTCTCCACCTTGTGCTCGCGCAGCAGGGCCAGCGCCTCGTCCTTGCCGACCCCGACCGGCGCGGTCACCAGCGGCATCTTGGTCATCACGTCACGGACCAGGGCGCCCTTGTCACTAACGAACCGCATGTCCCGGTTGGTCACGATCCCGAGCAGTGCACCGTCGGCGGCGACGACCGGTACCCCCGAAATCCGGTACCGGCCGCACAGCGCGTCCACGTCGCGCAGCGTGTCCTCCGGCGAGCAGGTGATCGGGTTGGTCACCATGCCGGCCTCGGAGCGTTTGACCAGGTCGACCTGGGTGGCCTGGTCCTCGACGGGCAGGTTGCGGTGCAGGACGCCGATCCCGCCCTGGCGGGCCATGGCGATCGCCATCCGCGCCTCGGTAACCGTGTCCATGGCGCTGGACACCAGCGGGACGGCGAGTTCGACGTTGCGGGTCAGCCGGGTGGTCGTGGTGGACCCGCTGGGTGCCACGTCCGACTCGGCCGGGAGCAGGAGCACATCGTCGAAGGTCAGGCCCAGCGGCAGCGGGGTGATGGCGAGGTCGTCGGCGGGCGAAAGTTTCACAGTGATATCCCCTCGGCGTCGCGTTTCCATATCCTACCCACGGGGCCGGGCCGCGATATCGGCGCCACGGGGGGACCCGCTTGCCCCGTGTGCTCAGGGGACGATGCGGCGCGGGCCTGCGTTCGGCGATACGGTGGAACCGTGCACGACGAGCCGATCGATCCGTTTGCGGGCGACCCTGCCGACCCGTCCAACGAGCTCGCCGATCTCGACGAGGTCGAGGGCGAGACCGGCAGCGACCCGTTGACCCCGGCGGAGCGGGAGGACGTGCTGGAGGACCTCGCGGATCTGGAGATCTACCAGGCGCTGCTGACCCCGGTCGGGGTGCGCGGCCTGGTCATCGAGTGCGAGGACTGCCACGAGCCGCACTACTTCGACTGGGACCTGTTGCGGGGTAACCTGCGCCACCTGCTGGACTCGGGGCGCCCACGGGTGCACGAGCCGGCCTATGACCCCGACCCGGACCACTACGTGACCTGGGAGTACGCACGCGGCTACGCCGACGGCGTGCACGACACGCTGACCGAGAACGGCGAATAGTACTCAGGAAACGAGCCCGGCCCGGAAACCGGCGGCGACGGCGTGCGCCCGGTCCCGGGCACCCAGCTTGCGGAACAGCCGCCGGGCGTGGGTCTTCACGGTGTCCTCGGACACGAAGAGGTCCCGGCCGATCTCGGCGTTGCTCTTGCCGTCGGCCATCCCGTGCAGTACCTGCAGCTCCCGCTCGGTCAGCTGGGGGCGGCGGGGCGGGGTCGGCTCGCTCTCCCGCTGCGCCGGTACCAGCACAGCCGGTTGCTCGGTCGCGACCGGCGGGTCGACGACGGCCGTCACCGCCGGTGCGGCGGCTGGCGCCGCCGCGGCCAGCGCGCCGGCCGAGGCCAGGGCCGCGCGGGGCGGCAGGCCGAGCAGCAGCAGCGTCTTGGTGACCGAGGTGACCAGGTCGGGGTCGGCGCCCCGGATCACCCCCCGGGCGCCGGCGGCGACCGCTGCCGAGGCGACCTGGCCGTCCTGCGGGCCGAAGAGCACCAGGGTCGCGCCCGGCGCGTAGCCGAGGGCCCGGCGGACGAACCCGACCGGGTCCGGCCGGGTCAGCGCAGAGTCGACGAGAACCACGTCCGCCGGCCGCTCCGCGAGGCGGGCGAGCACCTCGACCCCGGTGACGGCGGTACGCACCGCGGACGCCACCCCGAGCCGACTGGCGCACACCGCGATCGCCTGTGCGGCTAGCGGCGTCCGGACACACACCAGGACCGTACGCACCTGACTCCCCCCTCTCTCTTCAGAGGGGACCACAGAACTGCCGGTTGATTACGCAATTGTCGAGATCTGCCCTATCTGAAAGTGGTAACCGCCAAATAGACCGATGCTTAGGACCCGAATTCGAGGGGTACCACCGGTCCAACGATCGAACAGTTCGAACGGTGCTATACAGCAGGAGGCATCCGCGATGGCCAACGTACGCAGGCTTCCCGGCCCCATCGCCGATATCTGGGAGTGGCAGCTCATGGGGCTGTGCCGGGGCCGCGACAGCGCCCAGTTCTTCCACCCGGACGGGGAACGCGGATCTTCCCGCAACCGGCGCGAGCTCAAGGCCAAGGCGCTCTGCGCGGTCTGCCCGGTCCGGGCGGAATGCGCGGCGCACGCGCTGTCCACCCACGAGCCGTACGGCGTGTGGGGTGGGTTCACCGAGGCCGAGCGGCTGCGCCTGCTCGCGGTCGGCTGGGAGGACACCGCCGACCGGTACCGTCACCGGGTCGACATCGCCCGGCTGGAAGCGAAGCTGGAGCCGACCCGGCTGGTCCGCCCACGCGCGGCCAGCTGATTGAGGGAGCGAGCGGACGGGGCAGGTTCAACTGACGGTCACGCGTACCGAGTGCCACCCTGTGGCGCCGTCCGGATCGGGCGGCGCCTCGTCCTGTACCTGAACAGCGCCCGAGTTGTCGGTTGCCCGTACGGTCAGCCGGTGCTGTCCCGACGTCGCGCTCCACGAGAACGTCCACTGCCGCCAGGTGTCCACCGACGGCACCGGCCCCAGGGTGGCCGGCTGCCACGGCCCGTCGTCGACCTGTACCTCGACCTTGCTGATCCCGCGGTGCTGCGCCCAGGCCACCCCGGCCACGGTCACCGTGCCCGCCCGGGGCCGGGAGCCGTCGCGCGGGGTGTCGATCCTCGACTCGGTCTTGATCGGCGCCTTGGCCGCCCAGCCCCGCGGTACCCAGTACGCGTTGAAGTCGTGGAAGCTGGTCAGCTCCAGCTCGGTGAGCCACTTCGTCGCCGAGACGTACCCGTACAGCCCCGGCACCACCATCCGCACCGGGAACCCGTGCTCGATCGGCAACGGATCACCGTTCATGCCGACCGCGAGCAGCGCGTCCCGGCCGTCCATGAGCACCTCGGTCGGGGTACCGACGGTGAACCCGTCCACCGACCGCCCGACCACCTGGTCCGCGCCGGGTAGCGGGCCGGCCTCCTCCAGCAGCGCCTTCACCGGCGTACCCAGCCACCGCGCGTTGCTGATCAGGTTCCCGCCAACCTCGTTCGACACGCACGACAGCGTGATCCACCGCTCGATCATCGGCCGGGCCAGCAGCTGGTCGAAGGTGATCGTGATCGGGTTTCGCACCCGGCCGTGGATCTTCAACTGCCACGTCTTCGGATCCACCTGCGGCACCGCCAGCGCGGTGTCGATCCGGTAGAAGTTCGCGTTGCTGGTCACGAACGGGCTCAGCCCCGGTACGTCCGGACCAGGCGGCACCGAACAGCGCCGGCAGGACCGCGACCGGGCCGGCCTCCGGGCGGCTGCCGGCCGCCAGGATGCCGATCAGGCCGAAAACCCCGATGCCCGCGATCCCGAGCGCGGGCCGGCGCACCGCCAGCGCCCCGATCAGCGCCGCGAACAGGGCCACCAACACGGTGGTACCGGTGAGCAGCGCGGTCTTGTCATGGGTACCGAAGGTCGCGACGGCGAAGTTCTTGACCGGCCCGGGTACCGAGTCGACCACGACACCGCCGACCGCGACGAGCGGTGCGGACCGCGGCCCGGCGAACACCGCCACCAGTTCCGCCACCCCGAGCGCGACGGCTGCCGCCGCGATCCCGGCCACCGGCCCGACCCACCGCCTACTGTCCGCCACAGCGCAAGTCTCGCCCGCACGGACCGCAACGGGTAGCGGCGTAAGCGATCGATAAGGAAGGGGCGGTACCCGCGACGGGTACCGCCCCTTTCCACGGTTCGGTCAGAAGCCCGGGCCGTGCGAGTGCCCGTGGCCGTGGCCGTGGCCGTGGCCACCACCGGCCGGGGCCGGCTCCGCCTTCTCCGGCTTCTCCACGACCAGGCTCTCCGTGGTGAGCAGGAGGCCGGCGATGGACGCGGCGTTGATGACCGCGTTGCGGGTCACCTTCACCGGGTCGACGATACCGCGCTTGACCAGGTCGGTGTACTCGCCGGTCGCGGCGTCCAGACCCTCGCCCCAGCCGGCCGCGCGGACCTTGTCGACGACCACGTACCCGTCGTGCCCGGCGTTCTGGGCGATCCACCGCAGCGGCTCTACCAGTGCCTTGGCGACGATGGACACGCCGGTCGCCTCGTCGCCGCCGGTACCGGCCGAGTCGGCGAGTACCGGCGCCATCTGTACCAGCGCCGCACCGCCGCCGGGCACGATGCCCTCCTCGACGGCGGCCTTGGTCGCCGAGATCGCGTCCTCGATGCGGTGCCGCTTCTCACGCAGCTCGATCTCGGTGGCCGCGCCGACCTTGAGCACCGCGATCCCGCCGGACAGCCGGGCCAGCCGCTCGTTCAGCTTCTCCCGGTCCCACTCCGAGTCGGACGCCTCGATCTCCTTGCGGATCTGCTCGACCCGGCTGTTCACGTCCTCCTGACGCCCGGCGCCGTCGACGATCGTGGTGTTGTCCTTGTCGACCACCACCCGCCGGGCCCGGCCGAGCGCTTCGATGCCGACCGACTCCAGCTTGTACCCGAGTTCCGGGGCGATCAGCTCGCCGCCGACGAGTACCGCGATGTCCTGGAGCATCGCCTTGCGGCGGTCGCCGAACGCCGGCGCCTTGACCGCGGCGACCTTCAGCGTCTTACGGATCGCGTTGACGACGAGGGTGGCCAGCGCCTGCCCCTCGACATCCTCGGCCACGATGAGCAGCGGCTTGTTGTCCTGCAGGACCCGCTCCAGGATCGGCAGCAGCTCCTCGATCGCGCTGATCTTCTGCGTGGTGACCAGGATGTACGCGTCCTCGAGGACCGCCTCGCCGCTCTCCGCGTCGGTCACGAAGTGCGGGGAGATGAAGCCCTTGTCGAACTGCATGCCCTCGGTGACCTCTAGCTCGGTCGCGAGCGTCGAGCCGTCCTCGACGGTGATGACGCCGGTCCGGCCGACCTTCTCCATCGCCTCGGCGATCAGCTCGCCGATCGTCGCGTCCTGCGCGGAGATGGTCGCCACGTGGGCGATCTCGGACCGGCCGGCGACCTCGATCGCCTTGTCCAGCAGCGCCTCGCTGACCTTCTGGGCGGCCGCGTCGATGCCGCGCTTGAGCGCGTTCGGGTTCGCCCCGGCGGCCACGTTGCGCAGCCCCTCCCGGACCATGGCCTGGGCCAGCACGGTCGCGGTCGTGGTGCCGTCACCCGCGATGTCGTTGGTCTTGGTGGCGACCTCCTTGGCCAGCTGGGCGCCAAGGTTCTCGTACGGGTTGCTGAGCTCTATTTCCTTGGCGATCGTCACGCCGTCGTTGGTGATTGTCGGAGGACCGAACTTCTTGTCCAGGACGACGTTGCGCCCCTTCGGCCCGAGCGTCACCCGCACCGCGTCGGCGAGCGCGTTGACGCCATGTTCGAGCCGGTGGCGGGCGTCGTCCGAGAAGCTCAAGATCTTCGCCATCGGTATCCCTTCACGATGAAGCGCCGCCCCGGCACCCCCGGTGCGGGGGGCCGGGGCGGCGCTGTCAGGTCACTTCTCGATGACTGCGAGGACGTCGCGGGCGGAGAGGATCAGGTACTCCTCACCGCCGTACTTGACCTCGGTACCGCCGTACTTCGAATAGATCACCGTGTCGCCGACCTTCACGTCGATCGGGACCCGGTTGCCCTTGTCGTCGATGCGGCCCGGGCCGACAGCGAGGACAGTGCCCTCCTGCGGCTTCTCCTTGGCGGTGTCCGGGATCACCAGGCCCGATGCCGTGGTGGTCTCGGCCTCGTTCGCCTGGACCACGATGCGGTCCTCAAGCGGCTTGATCGCAACCTTGGTCGCGGTAGTCACGGGCATACCCTCCTGGGGTACTGGATCTTTTGCGTACCTCGTCCGCGCCACGGCGGCACCGTCGTCGCGGGTGCCGGCTCCGCCGGGCGTGCCTCGCCGGTCGGGCGACCGGCGAGTTGGCACTCTCATACCGAGGGTGCTAACCGAACCCTATTCCGCCGACTAGCACTCCGTCAAGGAGAGTGCCAGTTGCCCTCGCCGTGGCGCCACCACTTGACCTGATCATCAGGCTACGGTACGTCCAAGGCGCGTTGCTGAATTGTTACGGCCAACAACAAACTTAGCCACGTAGGCCCCTTGCGACCGCGAGGCCAGGGGGAATACGTTGCCGGGCACAACAATCACAACATCCAAGCAACCGTTTGTTTTTAATCGTGCCCGCCGCCTCGTGCGGCGCATACCCGAAAGGACCCGTTGCATGCGCAAGGGCATCCTCGCTGTGGCCACCGCGGGCGTCGTCGTGCTCGGCGGTCTGGCCGCGTGCGGAAAGTCGAGTAACTCGGGCAGCTCGGGCAGTTCAGGCGGCGGCGGCAAGCAGCCGTTCGTCGGCGTCATCCTGCCCGACAGCAAGACGTCGGCCCGGTGGGAGACCGCCGACCGGCCATACCTGGAGAAGGCTTTCAAGGCCGCCGGCGTCAAGTACGACATCGAGAACGCCCAGGGCGACAAGAACGCATTCCAGACCCTCGCCGACCAGCTGATCACCAAGGGCGTCAACGTCCTGGTCATCGTCAACCTGGACAGCGGTACCGGCAAGGCCGTGCTGGACAAGGCCAAGGCGCAGGGCATCGCGACGATCGACTACGACCGGCTCACCCTGGGCGGCGGCGCCGACTACTACGTGTCGTTCGACAACGTGGCCGTCGGCAAGCTGCAGGGCGAGGGCCTGGTCAAGTGCCTGACCGACAAGGGGTACCAGAAGCCCAAGGTGGCCGAGCTGAACGGCTCGCCGACCGACAACAACGCGACGCTCTTCGCGCAGGGCTACAACTCGGTGCTCGACCCGAAGTACTCCGACGGCACCTTCGTCAAGGGCCCGAACCAAGCGGTACCGGCCTGGGACAACGTCCAGGCCGGCACGATCTTCGAGCAGATGCTCACCAGCAACAAGGACATCAAGGGTGTACTGGTGGCCAACGACGGTATGGCCAACTCGGTCATCTCGGTGCTGAAGAAGAACAGCCTCAACGGGCAGGTACCGACGACCGGGCAGGACGCCACCGTGCAGGGCCTGCAGCACGTCCTGGACGGCGACCAGTGCATGACCGTCTACAAGGCGGTGAGCAAGGAGGCCAAGGCCACCGCCGACCTCGCCGTGGCGCTGGCCAAGGGACAGAACCCGACGGCCAACCAGAGCGTGAAGGACACCACCAGCGGCAAGGATGTCAAGGCGGTCCTGGAGACACCGCAGGCGATCTACAAGGACAATGTGAAGGACGTGGTCGCTGACGGCTTTGTGACCAAGGCTGAGCTGTGCACCGGCGACTACGCCGCCAAGTGCACGGCGGCCGGCATCAGCTGACGGCGCACAGAGATCCCCGTCCCGGTGCCGCGGCTGGATCCCGGCGCCGGGACGGGCGTCCCATCGATAGACCGTGAGGAGCGTCCCGTGACCGCAGCACCCCTGCTGGAACTACGCGGCATCAACAAGAGCTTCGGTCCCGTACAGGTACTACGCGACGTGGAGTTCACCGCCCACGCCGGCGAGGTGACCGCCCTGGTGGGCGACAACGGCGCCGGCAAGTCCACGCTCGTCAAGTGCATCGGCGGGATCTACTCGATCGACTCGGGCGAGTACTACTACGACGGGCAGCCGGTCACCGTGCACAGCCCGCGGGACGCGGCTCACCTCGGCGTCGAGATCGTGTACCAGGATCTCGCCCTGTGCGACAACCTCGACATCGTGCAGAACATGTTCCTCGGCCGGGAGAAACGCAGCGGCATCGTGCTCGACGAGCCCACGATGGAGCAGATGGCGGCGCAGACGCTCGACCGGCTCTCCGTCCGTACCGTCAAATCCATCCGCCAGCACGTCGCCAGCCTCTCCGGTGGCCAGCGCCAGACGGTCGCCATCGCGAAGGCGGTCCTCTGGAACAGCCGGCTGGTCATCCTCGACGAGCCCACGGCGGCGCTGGGCGTGGCGCAGACCGCGCAGGTGCTGGAGCTGGTCCGGCAACTCGCCGACAACGGCCTCGCGGTCGTGCTGATCTCGCACAACATGAACGACGTGTTCGCCGTCGCCGACCGGGTCGCCGCCCTGTATCTTGGCCGGACCGCCGCCCAGGTCAAGGCGAGTGACATCACCCACGCCCAGATCGTGGAGCTGATCACCGCCGGCCGAAGCGGCGACCTCGGGCTGGCGCCGGCCGCGGCAGCCATCGACCTCGGTGAAGTGAACGGAGGGCAGTGATGGCCATCGTCCAGTCCCCGGCGCCGGCCACCGTGCCGGGCTCGCCGGAACGCTCCGTCGGCGACCACCTCGCCGACTACTTCCGCCGGATCCGCGGCGGCGACCTCGGCTCCCTGCCGGCCGTGGCCGGCCTCGTCGTGCTGTGCGCGGTGTTCACCGCGCTGCGGCCGGTGTTCTTCTCGGCGATCAACTTCGCCAACCTGTTCACCCAGGGTGCCCAGATCATCATCATCGCCATGGGGCTGGTCTTCGTCCTGCTGCTCGGCGAGATCGACCTGTCCGCCGGGTTCGCCAGCGGGGTGTGCGCGGCCGTCCTCGCGGTACTCCTGACCAACTGGCACTGGCCGTGGTACGCCTCGGTGGCCGTGTCCATGGGTACGGGCGTGGTCATCGGGCTGGCCCTCGGGGCGCTCGTGGCGAAGGTACGCATCCCGTCCTTCGTGGTGACGCTCGCGGCGTTCCTCGCCTTCCAGGGCGTGGCGCTGCTGATGCTCAAGAACGGGACGAACATCTCGGTCACCGACCCGGTGATCAGCGCGATCGAGAACAAGAACCTGGCGATCTGGCTCAGTTGGACGCTGCTCGCCGTGTTGGCGCTCGGGTACCTGGCGATCCAACTGCTACGAGTCCGCAACCGGGCCGCCCGGGGGCTCGCTACCGACCCGCTGGCGCTGATCGCCATCCGGGTCGGCGCGGTGGCCGTCATCGGCGGGCTGGCCGTGTACTTCCTCAACATCGAGCGCAGCCAGAACCCGCTGCGGGTATCCCTGCGCGGCGTGCCCTACGTCATACCGCTCATCCTCATCCTGCTGCTGATCTGGACGTTCGTCCTGAGCCGCACCGGTTACGGCCGGCACATCTACGCGGTCGGCGGCAGCGCGGAGGCCGCCCGGCGGGCCGGTATCAACGTGGACCGGATCCGGGTCTCGGTGTTCGTGATCTGCTCGGGGATGGCCTCGATCGGCGGCATCGTGGCCGCCAGCCGGGCCAACTCGGTCGACCCGAACACCGGCGGCAGCAACATCCTGCTGTACGCGGTCGGTGCCGCGGTCATCGGCGGTACCAGCCTGTTCGGTGGCAAGGGCCGGGTACTGGACGCGGTGCTCGGCGGTGCGGTGGTGGCCGTGATCGACAACGGGATGGGCCTGATGGGCTACAGCGCCGGCATCAAGTTCGTGGTGACCGGGGTCGTCCTCCTGCTCGCCGCCGGCGTCGACGCACTGTCCCGCCGCCGCGCCGTGGCAACCGGCATGCGCTGACCGCGCCCCGCATCCGTTTACGAAGATGCGCGCTGGCCCCAGTCAGGAGGAGATCCGCCGGCAGAACCTGGGTGCGCTGTTGCGACAGGTACACGTGCGGGGTGCGCTGTCGCGCGCCGAGCTGACGCTGGCGCTGGGGCTGAACCGGTCTACGATCGGGGCACTCACCGCCGACCTGACTTCGGTCGGCCTCGTCCGCGAGGAGCTGCCCCGGGAAACCGGCCGGGCCGGACGGCCGTCACTGGTCGTCCGGCCGCAGTCCGAGCGGGTGTTCGTATACGCCCTGTCGATCGGGGTGGACCGGCTCACCGCCGCCCGGATCGGCCTGGGCGGCGTGGTGCTGGACCGGCGGGAGACGGTACGGGCCCGGGGTGAGCTGCCGCCGGCCGCCGTGGTCGCGCCACTGGCCGAGTTCGTCGGGCAGATGCAGCGGGTCACCCCGGCGGACACGTCCTGCATCGGCTGTGGGGTGGCGGTCTTCGGGATGGTCCGGCGCGAGGACGGGCTGGTCCGGCTCGGCCCGCACGGCGGCTGGGTGGACGCGCCGCTCGGCGCGGCGCTGACCGGGGTGCTCAACGTGGACCTGCCGACCATGCTGGGCAACGCCGCCGACCTGGCCGGGCTCGCCGAGCACACCCGGGGCGCCGCGATCGACTCGGACAACGTCGTGTACCTGCACGGCGACGTGGGGGTCGGCGCCGGCATCATCGCCGGTGGCCGGCCGGTGGCCGGGCACGGTGGATACGGCGGCGAGGTCGGGCACATGGTGGTCAACCCGAACGGGCGGCCGTGCGGATGCGGTTCGCGCGGCTGCTGGGAAACCGAGATCGGCGAACAGGCACTGCTGCGCGCGGCGAACCGGGACGGTACCGGTCGGGAGGGGATCCTCGCGGTCGTCGATGCGGCGGCGCGCGGCGACGCCGTCGCCCAGGCGGCCGTGCGGCAGGTCGGGGACTGGCTCGGCTTCGGCGTCGCGAACCTGGTCAACATCTTCAACCCGGAGACCGTCGTGTTCGGCGGTACCCTGCGCGACGTGTACCTCGCCGCGGCGGCCCAGGTGCGCAGCCGGATCAACCGCAACGGGCTGCCCGCCTGCCGCGAGCACGTCCGGCTGCGTACCCCCGAACTGGGTGACGACGCCCCACTGCTGGGCGCTGCGGAGCTGGCCTTCCAGCGGCTGCTCGCCGATCCACTCGACGCCGGTTCGGCGGCGTGACCCCGGAGCTGCTGACTCCGGCGGGTCGGGCGGCGCTGTCCCTGGCCGCGGGCCTGACCGGATCGGATCCGCTCGCGGCGGCCGCGGCGCTGCGGCGGCAGGGGGTACCGCCGGAGCTGGCCGCCGCCGCACTGACCCAGGCCGAGCTGCGGACCCGGGCCGTCGCCAAGTTCGGCGCCGAGGCCGGGCGGATGTTCTTCACCCGGGCCGGGCTGGAGCAGGCCACCCGCGGGACGGTCGCGTCCCGGCGGGCTTTTCGACTGTTCGAAGCGGGGGTACGGGAGATCGCCGACCTCGGCTGCGGGATCGGCGCGGACACCCTGGCCTTCGCGCGGGCAGGGATCCGGGTACGTGCCGTGGACACCGATCCGGTGACCGTAGCCGTCGCCACTGCCAATGCGGCCGCGCTGGGGCTCGGCGATCTCGTCGAGATCCGGTGCGCGGACGCCCGCGGCGCCGACCTGGCCGGAGTGGACGCGGCGTTCTGCGACCCGGCGCGCCGCCGGGGTACCGGCCGGGTGTTCGACCCGCGCGCCTGGTCCCCGTCGTGGGACTTCGTCGCCGGGTTGGTGGAGCTGGTACCCCGGACCGTGCTCAAGCTGGCTCCCGGTACAGACCATGCGCTGATCCCGGCCGGTGCCGAAGCGGAGTGGGTATCGGTGGACGGCGACGTGGTGGAGGCGGCGTTCTGGTGCGGTCCGCTGGCGTCGCTACCGCGCCGGGCGACCCTGCTGCCCAGCGGTCTGTCGCTCACCGGGTCGGGGGTGGCGACCGCCGCGGTCGGGCCGGTGCGGCGGTACCTGTACGACCCGGACGGCGCGGTGGTACGCGCGCATCTCGTCGCCGAGTTCGCCGACATCGTGGACGGAACGCTGGCCGATCCGCACATCGCGTATGTGTACGCCGACGCGGCCGCGCAGACGCCGTTCGGGCGCTGCTACGAGGTGCTCGACGTCATCCCGTTCTCGGTCAAACGGCTGCGGGCGGCGCTGCGCGAACGCGATGCCGGGCGGTTGACGGTGAAGAAGCGCGGCTCCCCGCTCGATCCCGATCACCTGCGCCGGGCGATGCGGCTGACCGGGACGGCCGAGGCGACCGTGGTGCTCACCCGGGTCGCCGGCGCACCGACCGCACTGCTGGTCGAGCCCTGCTGAGTCAGGTCCGGGACGGGCCGCGCCTGGACTGACGAGCGCCCCGTCTGGACTGAGGAGCGTCGGGGCCGCGCGAGCAGAGCGAGCGCCAAGAACTCAGTGCAGGAGGCCGGTGCGGGTCAGGGTGCGGCGGTTGTGGTGCATGTGGCGCCAGGCGCGGCAGCCGACGGCCTTGAAGGCGCCGGTCCGCCAGGAGGAGTCGTGCGCGGCGGTGGTGTGCACGGAGGCGCCGGGCGGCTGACCTCCAGCCACCGGCGGCGCGCAGCGTGAGGTGTCCTGGCTCGCGAACGCGCCCGCACCGAGAGCGAGCGTTGCGACCACGGTGAAGATCGCGGTCCCGATCGCGATCCAGCGCACCCGCCGGACCCGCATCACGTCTTTACCCTCCCCGAACATTTCTGTGCGGTAAACACGCTAAGCCTTCCCGCCAAATCCGGTGTCCCCCAACCGACTCTGGAAATAAGCTGCCCGGGTGGCTGGCCAGGGGACCCCGGCGACTGCGCTGCTGGTTCGGCAGAAGGTCGCGCACAGTGTGCACGAATACCCGCACGATCCGCGGGCCGGTTCGTACGGCGCCGAAGCCGCAAACGCCCTTGGAATCGACCCTACTCGCTGCTTCAAGACGCTCGTCGCCCAGGTGGACGGCACGCTGGCGGTGGCGGTTGTACCGGTGAGCGGCGCGCTCGACCTCAAGGCGCTCGCCGCCGCGCTGGGCGGAAAACGTGCCGTGATGGCCGACCCAGGTCTGGCCGAACGGACGACCGGCTACGTGCGCGGCGGCATCAGCCCGCTCGCGCAGCGCAAGCGCCTGCCTACCGTACTGGACGCCTCCGCCGTGGCCCATCCGACCGTGTTCGTCTCGGCCGGCCGGCGGGGCCTGGAGGTCGAGCTGGCCCCCGCCGACCTGATCCGTCTCACCGACGCCACGGTCGCCCCGATCGCTACCGACTGACAGCGCTCTCGGCGCCGTGCCAGGAGCGCCAGAGGTCGGCGTACGATCCGCCGGCGGCGACCAGTTCGGCGTGGCTGCCCAGTTCGTGATGCGGCCGTCCTCGACGACCGCCACCCGGTCGGCGTCGTGGGCGGAGAACAGCCGGTGCGCGATCGCCACGACGGTACGGCCGCGCAGTACCGCTGCCAGCGAGCGCTCCAGGTGCCGGGCGGCGCGCGGGTCGAGGAGCGAGGTCGCCTCGTCCAGTACCAGCGTGTGCGGGTCGGCGAGCACGAGCCGGGCCAGCGCCACCTGCTGCGCCTGCGCGGGCGACAGCGCGCGGCCGCCGGTACCCACGCGGCAGTCAAGGCCCAGCTCCCGCGCCCAGTCCAGCGCGTCGACCGCGGCGAGCGCCGCCAGTACCTCCGCGTCGGTGGCGTCCGGCCGACTCAACGCGAGGTTTTCGCGCAGCGTATCCACGAACACGTGGTTCTCCTGGGTGATCAGCGCCACGTGCCCGCGCAGCCCGTCCAGCGGCAGCTCGACGAGCGGCGCACCGCCGACCGTCACGGCACCCGTGCGTGGCCCGTGGACCGCGGCGAGCAGCCGGCCGAGCGTGGACTTGCCGGCCCCGCTCGCACCCACCATCGCCAGCCGCTCCCCCGGCCGCAGGCGAAGGTCGATGCCGTGCAGCACGTCGCGACCGTCCACATAGGAGTACCGCACGTGGCGCGCCTCGATCCGCTCGTCGGCGGCGGTGGCGCCGGTGATGACGCGGTCGTCGGGTACCTGGGACACGCCGAGCAGCCGGGCCAGGGAGGCACCGCCGACCTGCAACTCGTCGAGCCAGGACAGCAGCCGGTCGAGCGGGTCGATGAGCTGCTGGACGTACAGTGTGGCGGCGGTGACCTGGCCGAGCGTCACCCAGCTGTGCAGTGCGAACCAGCCGCCGGCGAGCAGCGTCGCCACGACCGGGATCGCGTTGGACAGCTCGGCGACCGGCCACATGACGGTACGCAGGAACAGCGTGTACCGCCCGGCGGCGTAGGACGCCGCGATGTCCCGGTCGGTGCGCCGGGCCCGGTGCTCGGCCAGGCGCAGTGCCTCGACCGTCCGGCCGCCGTCGACGGTCTCGGCGAGGCCGTCGGTGATGTCCGAGTAGGCGGCGTTCTCGCGCAGGTACCCGGCCGGGGCGCGGCGCAGGTACCACCGGGTGATGGCCCACGGGGCCGGTACCGCGATCAGGCCGGGCAGCACGAGCAGCGGCCCGACCAGGATCAGCGCGCCGATCGCGAAGCGCTCCACAGTGGACAGTGGGATGGCCAGTACCCGCCGGACGAAGTCCTCCCGCAACTCGGCCAGTACCCGCTCGCCGAGGCGCGCCGACGCGAACGCGGCGAACCGGATCAGCCTGCCCTGAACGAGGACGAACAGCCCGATCGCCAGCACGATCCGGTTCACCGTCAGCTCGGTGGTACCACGCGCGACCGCGTCGACGAGGTTGCCGAGCAGCCGGGGTACGGCGAGCCCCGCCACCGCGGCGAGACCGTGTAACGCGAGCATGGCGAGCAGCGGGCGCGGGTACCGGCGCAGCAGGCCGCGCGCGTGCCGGCGCACCTCCGCGGCGTTCGCTACCGGAAGCTGTTTCACGAGGCGTCCTCCCCCCGGGTCACCGTTGCCGCGTAGCGGGGTTCGTCGATCAGCAGGTCGCGATGGGTACCGATGCCGCGCACCGCACCGCCTTCGAGGTATGCGACCTCGTCGGCCTGGTCGAGGACCAGCGGGCTGGTCGTGACGACGAGCGTGGTGCGGCGCGGCGTCGTCTGGAGTGACGAGCGCAGCGAGGAGGGAAGACGACGCTTAACAGCGCCGCGAAGCGAGCGGACGGGGCGGTGCTGAGGCAGCGAGCGGGAGCGGCGCGGCGCCTTCTGGACTGACGAGCGCAGCGAGGAGGGAAGACGACGCTTAACAGCGCCGCGAAGCGAGCGGACGGGGCAAGCTCGTACGGGGCAAGCTCAGACGGGGCAGGCTCAGCGGTCGACCGGGGTGAAGTCCCAGGCGTGCGCGGAGCGGGCGACCAGCCCCGCGGGCGGGTCCGGCAGCGGCGCCGGTCCGCTGCGCCATTTCGAGATGACCACGATCCGTTGATCGGTCGAGGTGAAGACCTCGCTGGACACGTGCAGCGGATCCGCCTCGATCTCCGGCAGCGCCACGTCGCAGACCCAGGCCAGCAGGTCGGTGAAGCCCTCGGGATAGGCCCGGACCTCCCACATCCGCGCGATCACGGCGCGAGCGTATCGCTCACCTTCGTCAGCAGCACCCGCAGGTCGTCGCGCTGCCCGGGGTCGAGGCTGGCGGCCAGTTCCTCGTCGACCCGCCGGGCGGCCTCGCCGCAGGCGGCCAGCAGGCGGCGCCCGGCCGGGGTCAGCAGCAGGTACTGGCGGCGGCGGTCCCGCTTGTCGCGCCGGCGCTCGATCGCTCGAGCGCGACGAGGTGGTCGGGGAGCTGGACGACCAGGCTCGGCGCGATCCGCAACGCGCGGGCCAGTTCGAGCTGCGAGGCCGGGCCGCTGGCGTCGATCGCGACGAGCAGGCACAGGTGCTTGACCTTGACGCCGTGCGACGTGACCGCATCGGCGAACCGTTCCGCAACCCGGCCAGCGAGCGTAACGAGATGGAAGGCCACGGTGTCGGTCACGGCGGTCATGGTTCACACATTAACTGTCGTCAATGGCATTGCCGAGTCGGCCGGAAGGTCGAGGCGGCTGGGCGCCACCCCGGCGGCGACGAGCCGGGCGCCCAGCGCGGCGACCATCGCGCCGTTGTCCGTACACAGCCGCGGCAGGGGTACCCGTACGGCGACGCCGGCGCTGGCGGCCCGCTCGGCTGCCAACGCCCGCAGTCGCGAGTTTGCCGCTACCCCGCCGCCGATGACGAGCGTGTCGACGCCCCGCTCCCGGCACGCGTCGAGCGCCTTGGCCGTCAACACGTCGCACACCGCCTCCTGGAAGGCCGCCGCGACGTCGCCGACCGGTACCGGCTCGCCGGCTCGCTGCTTCGCCTCGACCCAGCGCGCTACGGCGGTCTTCAGGCCGGAGAACGAGAAATCGAACCGGTGCGCCGCAAGGTCCTTGGGCGCAGTGAGCCCGCGCGGGAAGGCGATCGCCGCCGGGTCGCCCTCCCGGGCCGCCCTGTCGATCGGCGGCCCGCCCGGGAACGGCAGCCCGAGCAGCCGGGCCACCTTGTCGAACGCCTCCCCGGCCGCGTCGTCGATCGTCGATCCCAGCGGCACGACCGAATCTGCGAGGTCGTCGACCAGCAGCAGGGACGAGTGGCCGCCGGAGACCAGCAACGCGATCGCGGGTTCGGGCAGCGGGCCGTGTTCGAGGGTGTCCACGGCCACGTGCGCGGCGAGGTGGTTCACGCCGTAGATCGGCTTCTCGGCCGCGAGCGCGTATCCCTTGGCAGCCGCCACGCCGACCAGCAGCGCGCCGGCCAGACCCGGGCCGGCGGTGACCGCGATGGCGTCCACATCGGACAGTGCCACGCCGGCGTCGGAGAGCGCGCGGTGCATCGTCGGTACCAGCGCCTCCAGGTGGGCCCGGCTGGCCACTTCCGGTACCACGCCGCCGAAGCGGGCGTGTTCGTCGACACTGGACGCCACCGCGTCGGCGAGCAGCGTGTACCCGCGCACGATGCCGATCCCGGTCTCGTCGCAGGAGGTCTCGATCCCGAGTACCAGTGGCTCGTCAGCCATCCCGCCTCATCACCACCGCGTCCATGTTGCTCGGCTGGTAGTACCCGCGCCGTACCCCGACCGGCGCGAAGCCGTACCTGTCGTAGAGCCGCTGCGCCGTGGCGTTGTCCACGGCGACCTCCAGCAGCACCGGCCGCGCCCCGCACCCGTCCGCCTCGACGAGCAGCGCCTCCAGCAGCGCCTTACCGATCCCGCGCCGCTGCCGGTCTTTGCGTACCGCGATGTTCTGTACCCACGCCTCCGCGCCAGTGACGCTCAGCCCCGCGTACCCGACGACCTGGCCCTCGTCGAGCGCGACGAGGTAGTAGTGCGCGTTGGCCAGCTCGTTCCAGAACATCGCGGCGGACCACCGTTCGTCGCCGAACAGCTGCGCCTCGATCGGTTCCAGCTCCGCAAGGTGCCACCACCGCATCCGCTCGATGGTGACGCTCACCTACTGACCGCCTTGGGAACGCCCGGCTCCACCGCGTCGGGGCGGCGCAGGTACAGCGGTACCAACTGCTCGGTCGGGGCCTTGTCGCGGACCCGCTGGGCGGCGAGCGCGGCGAGCCCCGTGGCCGGCGGGTAGCGCGGCTCGTCGAGGACCGGCACACCGAGCACATCGGCGTAGCGCAGCGCCCCGTCGCCCACCGCCACGGCGACGTCCAGCGGTAGCTCCGCGGGCCGGCCGACAGCCGGGCCGGTGAGCCGCTGGCCGTCCGCGTAGACCGCCCAGTAGACCTCGCGCCGGCGCGCGTCGGTCGCGACCAGTACCCGGCCGGTGGTGGCCCAGCCGAGCGCGTCCAGCGTGCCGACGCCGTACCCCGGGATGTTCAGCGTGTCGGCGAGCGCCGCGGCGGTGACGAGCCCGACCCGCAGGCCGGTGAACGGCCCGGGCCCGAGCCCGGCCACCACGGCGGCCAGGTCGCCCGGACCGGCGCCGGCCTCCCGCAGTACCGCCTCGATCGACGGGGCGAGCAACTCGCCGTGCGCCCGCGCGTCGACGGTGACCCGCTCGGCGAGTACCTCGACGGTGTCGCCGACGGAGGCGACGGCCGCCGTGATCGCCGGGGTGGCGCAGTCAAGGACGACGATGAGCACGGTATGTACCCTAATCGCGCTTCCGGCGGCCGCGACGTGGGGTCGCGTCCGGCGCCGCCCAGCCCCTACGGTGCCTCCGTGAGCATGCCGTCCTACCCGTATTTGGCGCCTGCCCCGGCGCCGCGCCGGCGCCCTGTGCGGCACGACAGTCACGAAGGGAACCGCGGACCCCGCGGCCCTGGGCAGCCGGCTCGGCACGCTCTGCCTGGGGAGCATGACCGACCGGCAGCAGATCGCGGCCGCGCAGGCCCGGTTGGCCGGCACCGTGGCGGTCGTCGAGGTGTGTCCGGCGCCCGGGAAGGACCCGGCCGCCGACGCCGCCTGCGCGTTCGTCTGGAACCACCTGCGCATCCGCACCTGAAGGGCCCGATTGCCGTGCTCAAGCGACTGCTGATTCTGCTGGCGAAGTCGAGGCGCCTGTGACCTGCGGAAACGCGGTCCAGCCGGTCAAAAATCGCAAAGACTGGGCCTAACTTTTCATCGACAAAGCTCGTTTAATCAGTTGATAGAGATCATTCGAGGGATCGGATAATCGGAACTTTAGTACGAAAGCCTCGGGCGAGCTGAGCGGTCAGCAACCGACGGTGATGATCGAGCTACTTACGGCGAAAAAACGGAGGGACCTCGGCGTTCTTCAAAAATCGAGATCTTTCAATAAAGCGAGGTCAGCCCCAACAAAACCGACTTCGCCAGCAGAATCGACTGCTGGTGATTCGCAGACGGTCGCTGAAGGTCACGAACGCAACGCCGTGAGCCGGGTCGACCAGTCGCCGTGGTGCGGTACCAGGGTGACCTCGCGGGTCTCGTCGTCGGCCCGCTCGATGCGGACCTCCAGGTACGCGTCGGCGAGCTGCTCGACCTTGCCGCCGCCCCACTCCACCACGGTCACCGACTCGTCGACGGAGGCGTCCAGGTCCAGGTCGTCGACCTCGACGGAGGTACCGATCCGGTACGCGTCCACGTGGACGAAGGGCAGCCGCCCGCCCTTGTGGACGCGGGCGATGACGAACGTGGGCGAGGTCACCTCGCCGGGTACCTTCAGTCCGGCCCCGATCCCCTGCGCCAGCGCGGTCTTCCCCGCGCCGAGCGGACCGCTCAGCAGGATCAGGTCGCCGGCCTGGAGGATCTCCGCGAGCGCCCGCCCGAAGTCACGCGTGTCCTCGACAGTCGGCAGCCTCATACGAGCTCCCGGGCGGCGAAGGCGAGGTCGTCGCGCAGCGCCGCCATCGGCGCCCCGGTCGGGCCGAACCGGATCGCCGCACTGGGGTGGTAGGTGGCGATGACGCGGTACCCGCCGACCTCGTGGACGGTACCGCGGGCGGCGGCCAGTGTCGTACGGCGGCCCAGGAACCAGGTGACGGCGGTCAGCCCGAGCGCCACGATCAGGCGCGGCTGCAACAGGGCCAGCTGCCGTTCGAGGTACGGGCGGCACTGGGCCACCTCGGCGGGCGTGGGCCGGCGGTTGTTGGGCGGCCGGCATTTGATGACGTTGAGCACGCCCACCTCCGCCCGGGACATCCCGGCATCGGCGAGCAGTTGGTCCAGCAACTGTCCGGCCTTGCCGACGAACGGCTTGCCGGCCGCATCCTCCTGCGCGCCGGGCGCCTCGCCGACGAACACCAGCCGGGCCGGTACCGTCGGCGCCGGGTCGCCGACCACCACCTTCTGCCGGGTGGCGGCCAGCTCGGCGCAGGCGCGGCAGATCGAGATCTCCCGCGCGAGGGCGGGCCACTGGCTCGGCATCAGTAGATCTGCTCCAGGAACTCCAGCAGCGCGGCGTTGACGATGTCCGGGCGTTCGAGCAGCGCCACGTGTCCGGCGCCGGGTACCGCGACGAAGCTCGCATCGGGAAGTATGCGGCAGATCTCGGCGGAGTGTTCCGGCGGGGTGAGCTTGTCCTCCTCGCCGCAGATGACCAGTACCTTGGTCCGCTTGAGCGCCTCCAGGGCCGGGTACCGCGCGTGCGTGTAGATGGCCCGCAGGTACCGCGCCACGACCACGGTGTCGGTCCGCGAGTTCATCTGTTCCACGTAGCTGACCAGCGCCCTGTCCGGCTCCTCGGTACCGAACCCGTACCGGCGGGTGAGCAGCCAGCCGAGGTCGGTCGAGGCGCGCCGGATGTTGTCGATGACCCCGGACGTCAGCCTGCTGCCGCCGATGACGACCGGCATGAGCGGCTTGGAGAAGCGGGCCACGAAGTCGGGCATCCCGAAGTTGACCTCGTCGAGCTTGCCGGCCGAGGTGGAGACGAGCACCACACCCTTGATGCGCTCGCCGAACAGGTACGGGTACTCCTCGGCCAGCGCCATGATGGTCATGCCGCCCATCGAGTGTCCGATGAGGACGATCGGCCCGTCCGGGGCGGTCTCGTCGATGATCCGCTTCAGCCCGCACGCGAGGTCGTCCAGGGTGTACTCGCCCTCCTCCAGCTTGCCGGACCGGCCGTGCCCGGGCTGGTCGTAGAAGACCATCCGGTAGTCGCCGCGGCGGGCCAGTTCGGTGCGCTGGAAGCGGAAGGTACCCATCTCGAGGCAGAAGCCGTGGATGAAGATGAGCGTCGGCTCGCCGTCCTCGAGCAGGCCGAGGTCCAGGTCGATCCCGTCCACCCGGTCGACGATCTCCACGTAGAGGTCGATGCCGAAGTCGGTGGGTACCGTGATGGCGTCGTCGTAGGGCAGTTCGCCGAAGCGCTCTGCGGCTTTCGCGTCGTCGACCTGGGGGGCGCGCCGGCCGCGCAACAGGAGTCGCTCGGCTGTCACCCCCACTGCCACCCCGGTTGCGGCGGCGCCGATCAGGACGCCGACGAGCCCGGCCCGCCGCCCCAGGCGCACCCGGTCAGCCACCGTCGTACACCCGCGGTACCCGGGCCGTGCTCATCCGGGTGACGATCTCGTAGTTGATCGTGCCGACCGCCGCGGCCCAGTCGTCCGCGGTGGGCTCACCGTGGTCGCCCGGGCCGAAGAGCACCGCGACGTCACCGGCCGACACCGGGTCGTCGCCGCAGTCCAGCACGATCTGGTCCATGCACACCCGGCCGGCGATGGTACGGCGCCGGCCGGCGAGCCACACCGGCCCGACGTTGGAGGCGTGCCGGGGTACCCCGTCGCCGTAGCCCAGCGGGACGACGGCAAGCGTGGTCTGCCGCGGCGTGGTGTACGTGTGTCCATAGGAGACACCCTCACCGGCGGCCGCCCGCTTGGCGAGCAGCACCCGCGCCCGTACCGTCATCGCCGGCCGCAACCCGAAGCGCTCCCCCTCGATCGGCGACAGCCCGTAGCTCGCGATCCCCGCCCGTACCAGGTCGAAATGCGTGTCCGGCCGGGTGAGCGTCGCGGCGGAGTTGGCCAGGTGCCGGTACCGCGGGTTGAGCCCGAACCGTGCCGCGGTCGCGAGCCCGTCCCGGAACGCGGCGAGCTGCGCGTCGATCGACGCGTGGCCCGGCTCGTCGGCGCGGGCGAAGTGGCTCCACACCCCGACCACCTCGACCCAGCCGTCGGCCTGCGCCTTGGCCGCGGCCTCGACCAGCGCGAGCCAGTCGGCCGGTTTCGCGCCGCCGCGGTTGAGCCCGGTGTCGACCTTCAGGTGTACCCGCGCCGGCTGGCCCGCGCCGCGTGCCGCGCCCACCAGCTCGGCCAGCAGCCCCGTGCTCGACGCCGACAGGTCCACGCCCGCCTCGACCCCACGGCGCAACGGCAGGCCGGGCACGAGCAGCCAGGCGAGGACCGGCGCGGTGATCCCCGCGGCCCGCAACGCGAGCGCCTCGTCCAGCGTGCAGACGCCGAGCCAGGTCGCCCCGGCGGAAAGCGCCGCGCGGGCGACCGGCACCATGCCGTGGCCGTAGCCGTCGGCCTTGACGACGGCCATCACCTCGGCGCTGGTACCCGCCCGGAGCCGCCCCACGTTGTGTCGGATCGCATCCAGGTCGACACGGATCTCGGCCTGCCACATGGCGTCCATGCTACCGGCGGGTTAAGTCTCCGACAGTTCCACGTAGTGCTTCGGCCACGTCGCTTGCCGTCACCGGCCCGCCCTCGGCCGCGCGCCGCCCGGCCAGACCGTGGGCGTAGGCGGCCACCACGGCGGCCCGTACCGGCGGCAGCCCGCCGGCCAGCAGCGAACCGAGCAGCCCGGAAAGCACGTCGCCGGAGCCGCCGGTGGCCAGCGCCGCTGTCCCGGTCGGGTTCACCCAGGCGGTACCGTCCGGAGCCGCCACCACCGTCCGGTCGCCCTTGAGCAGCACGGTGGCGTTCAGCTTGGCGGCGAGGGTCAGCGCCGACCCGACCCGGTCCGGGCCGGGTGCCTCCCCGGCCAGCCGGGCGAACTCCCGGTCGTGCGGGGTCACCACGACGGGCGCCCGCCGGCTTCGCAGCGCATCACCCATCGTGCCGTCGCCCAGCAGGGTGAGCCCGTCGGCGTCCACACACACGGGTACCGGCTGGGCAAGCACCGCACGCAACTCCCCCGCGGCGTGCTCGTCGGTACCGAGCCCGGAACCGCAGACCCACGCCTGTACCCGCCCCGCGTCGGCGACCCGCCCGGTGACGATGACCGACGGATGCCGGACCTTGACGTACTCCGCTGCCGCTCCCGCGTACCGCACCATCCCGGTCGGGCCGGCGCAGGCACCGGCTACCGACAGGACAGCGGCACCCGGGTACGTCGCGGAACCGGTCGCCAGGCCGACGACCCCCCGGGTGTACTTGTCCGACTCCCGCCCGGGCCCCGGCCACCACGCACGGATGTCCTCGTGGGTGGCCAGCTCCACGGCGGGCGGGACGCCGGGGTCCAGCCCGATGTCGACGAGGTCCACCAGGCCGGCGTGGATCGCGCCCTGCCCGACGAGCAGGCCGGGTTTCAGGCAGCCGAACGTGACCGTGACGTCGGCGACGACCGCATCCCCGGGTACCGCACCGGTGTCGGCGTCCACCCCGGACGGTACGTCGACGGCGACCACTGTGGCGTTACGGGTTTTCTCGACCGCGGCGCTTGCCTCCGGTCGCAGGGCGCCCTTGCCGCCGATGCCCACGATGCCGTCGAGCACGATGTCCACTGTGGACGGTACCTCGTCCACTGTGGACCCGTGCGCTTTGATCAGGGCGCGCAGGCCGCCGCGGTGCGGGCGGTCGGGGTTCAGCAGCAGGGCGCTGACCCTCGCGCCCCGGCGGGCCAGGCGGGCTCCGGCGTAGAGAGCGTCGCCGCCGTTGTTGCCCGCTCCGACGAGTACCAGTACCCGGGCGCCGTAGACGCCGCCAAGCAGTTGCGCCGAGCGCCGGGCGAGGCCGGCCGCCGCGCGCTGCATGAGGGTACCGTCGGGCAGCCGCGCCATCAGCGCCTCTTCCGCGGCCCGGACGTCGGCGACCCGCCACGCGCCCTGGCTCATCCCATCGCCTCGCTGACGCTCCGCGATGGGCTTCGCCCGGGCACTGAGCCCATGCACTCGCTCCACTCGCTCCACTCGCTCCGCTCGCTCACCCTGGCTCCCCTTGGGCGGCCACCCGTTCGGTCTCCGCGAGCCGCTCGGCGACCACCATCGCCGAGGCGATCCCGCCGTCGTGCGAGAGCGAGAGGTGCCACCGGTTGATGTCCCGTTCGGCGGCGGCCGCCGCGACCGTACCCGAGACGGTCAGCCACGGTCGGCCGTCTGGATCCGCCACGATCTCGCAGTCGTGCCAGTGCAGCCCGCCCGGCCTTGGCCGCGAACCGCGCCGCCAGCGATTCGGGCGAGCGCGGGTTGCCCGACGGGGTCGCACGCTCCGCGTCGGTGAACAACCGGTCGGCGAGCAGCGGGGTACGCGCCAACGCCCCGGCGAACCGCTCGACCAGTACGACATCGATGCCGACTGCCACGATCACGTCCAACACCCTATCGGCAACCCCTGTGGACAGCGCGGGTGTCCCGGTACCCCGGCGTTGTCCACAGGGCCTTCCGGAGCGCGGCGGGACCGGCTTGGCTGGTCGGCATGGAGGTATCCCCGAGCCTGTTGCGCCGCACCGGTGGCGCACTCTTCGACGTGGCCGCGCAGGTGCGCCGTGCACTTGGCGGCAGTGCACTTGGCGGGAGTGCACTTGGCGGCAGTGCACTTGGCGGCAGTGCACTCCGCGGCGACCGCACCGGACCGGGCGACCCGGACTGGGCCACCGATGCCGCGCTGCATGCCCAGGCATGTGCGTGGGACGGATACCTGTCCGAGTTGGCGGCCCGGCTGGACGATGCCGGGGATCGGCTGACCCGGGCGGCCGACGGTTACGCCGACGCGGACGACGACGCCTGGCGGCGGCTGTGCTGACGATCGAGGCACTGCGGCAGGCCGACCCGGCCCGGCTCGCCGCCGCCGGTACCGCGTGGCGCCGGCTCGCCGACGCGCTGTCCAGCCAGACCGCCGACCTCGACCGGCAGCTCATCGGATTGCGCGCGGGCTGGACGGGAAGCACCGCGGCGGCCGCCGCGACCGGCCTGGTCACCGGCCTCTGCGACGAACTCGACGCGGCCTACCCGAGCCTGGTCGGCATCGAAAAGGCGGTGACGGAGCACTCGGCCGTCGTCGCACGGGCACAGGGGCTCGCGCCCGGCGCGCCAACCGACGCCCTGGCGCTCGCCGAGCAGAGCGATACGGCCACGGCAGCGCGACTCGGGCCGCTCGGGCCGCTGACAGCCGGCGCCGGGCCGCCGTCGAGGGGCGCCGCACCGCATCTCGCCGGGCGGCTGTTGGCCGGCGCCGTGCCGCCCTCGGGCACCGACCCGGTCAGCGTCGCTGGTTGGTGGCGCCGGCTTTCCCCAGCCGAGCGGCAGTGGCTGGTGCTCGACCGGCCAGACCTGATCGGCAACCTCGACGGAGTACCCGCCGACGCCCGCGATCTGGCCAACCGGGCACGCCTCTCCCGCCTCCTGGCCGACCCGGCCACACCGCACCGGGCGGCCCTGCTCGGCCTCCAGGGCAGGCTCGCCGCGGCCGATGCCTACCTGCTCGGCTTGTCCCCCGACGGGCGTGGCCGGGCGATCGTCGCGATGGGTGACCCGGACACCGCCGACAACGTCGTGACCTACGTTCCCGGGCTCGGCGGGAGCCTGGACGCCGGCGTGGACGAGACGGCGCGCGCGGGGCACCTGTTCACGGCGGCCCAGCGGGTGGCACCGGGCCGGCGCACGTCGGTGATCACCTGGCTCGGGTACGACGCGCCAGGATCGTTGCTCGATGCGGCACAGCTCGACGACGCCCGCCAAGCGGCGCCGGACCTGCACCGCTTCCAGGTCGGGCTACGCGCCACGCATCTCGGCGCCGCGTCGCACAACACGCTCGTCGGGCTGAGCTACGGATCGACTGTCGTCGGCATGACCGGGCACGGTCCCGGGCTCGTGGCCGACGACGTGATCCTGGTCGGCAGCCCCGGCACGACCGTCGCACACGCCGCCGACCTCGGGCTCGACCCGGCCCACGTCTGGGCCAGCACGGCGAAGCACGACGTGATCAACGCTGCCGCCGCCCCGCGGGAGGCGCTGCGGCCGGATCTCCTTCCGTTGCTGCGCCCGCTGATCGGCGAGCACACCGACCAGCTGTGGTTCGGTCCGAGCCCGGCCGGCCACGCCTTCGGCGCGCACGTCTTCACCAGCGCGCCGGGCAGTCCGCTCAACCCGATCCACGCACACGTCGCCTACTTCGACGACGGCAACCCGGCGCTGACCGACATGGCCGACGTCGCGGTCGGCGCCTACGCGGCCGTCCGATGACCGAGCACCGACCCGCCAAGATCACCGAGGTCACCAGCCGGCTCAGTGCGTCAGCTCACGGCGCCGCCTCGGCCGCTGACCGCCGCCGTGCGGATCACCAGCATGGTGTCGAGCCCAGGAGTGATCGTGATGATCGCGGCGAAGATCGCGAACGCGACGAGCGCGTGCAGCATCACTCGACGGTGACCGACTTGGCCAGATTTCGAGGTTGGTCGACATCGTGGCCGCGGGCGGTCGCCACCTCGGCGGCGAAGACCTGGAGGGGCACCGTCGTGACCAGCGGGGCGAGCAGGGTGGGCGTCCTCGGTACGGCGATCAGATGGTCGGCGTAAGGCACCACCGCGTCGTCGCCGTCCTCGGCGATGACGATCGTCCGGGCTCCCCTCGCGCGTACCTCCTGGATGTTCGACACGATCTTGTCGTGCAGCACTCCGCGACCGGCCGGCGAGGGCACCACGCAGATGACCGGGGTACCGTCCTCGATCAGCGCGATCGGTCCGTGCTTGAGCTCCCCGGCGGCGAACCCCTCGGCGTGCATGTACGCCAGTTCCTTGAGCTTGAGCGCGCCCTCCAGGGCCACCGGATACCCGACGTGCCGGCCGATGAACAGGACCGTCGATACCCCGGCCAGCTCCCGGGCCAGCGCCCGGACCGGCGCCATGGTGTCCAGCAGGCGGTTGAGACTGATCGGCGCGTCCTGCAGCTGGGCGACCACCGAGGCGACCTCGTCGGCATACATGACGCCGCGCACCTGGGCGAGGTGCAGGCCGACCAGGTAGCACGCGACGAGCTGGGTGAGGAACGCCTTCGTGGAGGCCACCGCGATCTCCGGTCCGCCGTGCGTGTAGAGCACCGCGTCGGACTCCCGCGGGATGGTGGCGCCGTTGGTGTTGCAGATCGCCAGCACCCGCGCCTTCTGCACCTTCGCGTGGCGCAGCGCCATCAGCGTGTCCATCGTCTCGCCGGACTGCGAGATGGCCACGACCAGCGTCGAGCGGTCGAGCACCGGGTCGCGGTACCGGAACTCGCTGGCCAGCTCGACCTCGCACGGGATCCTGGTCCAGTGCTCGATCGCATACTTCGCCACCAGGCCGGCGTGGTACGCGGTACCGCAGGCGATGATGAAGATCTTGTCGATGTCGCGCAGGTCCTGGTCGTTGAGCCGGACTTCGTCGAGCACGATGTCGCCGGTCTCGGTCAGTCGGCCAAGCAGGGTATCCGCGACCGCCCGGGGCTGCTCGGCGATCTCCTTGAGCATGAAGTGCTCGTAGCCGCCCTTCTCGGCGGCGGAGGCGTCCCAGTCGATGTGGAAGTCCCGCCCGCTGGCCGGCTGGCCGGCGAAGTCGGTGACGGTCACCGAGTCCGGGGTGATCAGTACCACCTGGTCCTGGCCCAGCTCGATGGCTTCCCGGGTGTGCTCGATGAACGCGGAGACGTCGCTGGCGAGGAAGTTGCCGCTGGGACTGCAGCCGACCACGAGCGGCGAGTTCCGGCGGGCGCCGACCACCGCACCCGGGTTCCGGGCGTCGACGGCGAGCAGGGTGAACGCGCCGGCCAGCCGGCGACACACCCGACGCATCGCTTCGGCGAGGTCGGCATCGCCGGCCAGCTCCGCAGCCAGCAGGTGCGCGACGCATTCCGTGTCGGTGTCGCTGGTGAAGTCCACGCCGGCCGCCTCCAGCTCGGCCCGCAGCTTCGCGAAGTTCTCGATGATGCCGTTGTGGATCACCGCTACCCGGCCGTCGGCGGACAGGTGCGGATGGGCGTTGCGATCGCTGGGGCCGCCGTGGGTGGCCCACCGGGTGTGGCCGATGCCGGTGGTACCGTCGCCCATCCCCGGGCACGGCGACTCGGCCAGCGACTTCTCCAGGTTGGCCAGCTTGCCGGCCCGCTTCTCGGTGAGCAGTACCCCCTGGGCCACCACGGCGACGCCCGCCGAGTCATACCCGCGGTACTCCAGCCGGCGCAGCCCGTCCAACACGATGCCCAGCGCCGGCCGGACGCCGACGTACCCCACGATCCCGCACATGGTCCGTACGGTAGCCGACTTTCGCGCAGAGGCAATGCTCGTAGTCGGCTATTTTGCGCAACCGTTCTGCTCGAAACCTCCGCCAATCAGGTCCGCGGCGGCCCTCAGCCGGCCGGACTCGCCGCGTGTACCAGGGCAGCGACCCGCTCGGCGAGCTGCCGGGCGATCTCCTCGCTCGGCGCCTCCACCATGACCCGGACAAGCTGCTCGGTGCCGGACGGGCGCAGCAGGATCCGGCCGGACTCGCCCAGCTCGGCCGCCGCGGCCGCGGTCGCCGACACCACGGCCGGGTCGGCAGCGGCCCGGCTCCGGTCGGCCACCGGTACATTGATCAGTACCTGGGGCAGCTTCGTCACCACCGAGGCCAGCTCGGCCAGCGAGTGCCCGGTCGCCGCCACGCGGGACAGCAACAAAAGGCCGGTGAGGATGCCGTCGCCGGTGGTGGCGTGCGAGGGCATCACCACGTGCCCGCTCTGCTCGCCGCCCAGCGCGTACCCGCCGGCGCGCAGCGCCTCCAGTACGTACCGGTCGCCGACCTTCGTCTCGACCAGCCGGATGCCGGCCTCCCGCATGGCGAGCTTGAGCCCGAGGTTGCTCATCACGGTCGCGACGAGCGTGTCGTGCGTGAGCCCGCCGGACGCGCGCATGGCCAGGGCGAGGATCGCCATGATGTGGTCGCCGTCGACCTCGTCACCGGCGGCGGTGATCGCGAGGCAGCGGTCGGCGTCGCCGTCGTGCGCCAGCCCGACCTGTGCGCGGTGCTCCACGACAGCGGCCTTGAGCGAGGCGAGGTGGGTGGAGCCGCAGCCGTCGTTGATGTTGAGCCCGTCCGGCGCCGCGTGGATGGCGACCACCTCCGCACCCGCGGCCCGGTACGCGGCCGGCGCGACCTCGGCCGCCGCGCCGTTGGCGCAGTCGACCACGACCCGCAGCCCGTCCAGCCGGTGCGGGGTCGCCTCGACCAGGTGCTTGACGTAGTGCTCGGACCCGTCGAGCAGGTCGTGTACCCGGCCGACGTGCGGGCCGGTCGGCCGGGTCCAGCGGGCACGCAGCGCCGCCTCGATCCGCTGCTCGGTCTCATCGGGCAGCTTGTGCCCGCCGGCGGCGAAGAGCTTGACCCCGTTGTCCGGCATCGGGTTGTGCGACGCCGAGATCATCACGCCGAGGTCCGCCTGTACCTCCCCCACGAGAAAGGCGACCCCGGGCGTGGGCAGCACGCCCAGCCGGATCACCGTCGCGCCGGCGCTGGCCAGGCCGGCGACCACGGCGGCCTCCAGCATCTCGCCGCTGGCCCGGGGGTCCCGGCCGACGACCGCGACCGGGGCCCGGCCGAGGTCCTGCTCGGCGAGCGTGTGCGCCGCCGCGACCGCGACCGACATGGCCAGCTCCGGGGTCAGGTCGGCGTTCGCCCGGCCGCGTACGCCGTCGGTGCCGAAAAGTCCACCCACACAAAACCTCCGAGATGAAAAACCGGGCACGCCAGCCTCGCGAGAGGTGGCGCGCCCGGCTGAGATCAGGCGGACAAGAAGGTCAGCGCTTCGAGTACTGGGGAGCCTTGCGCGCCTTCTTCAGACCGTACTTCTTGCTCTCCGTCACGCGGGCGTCCCTGGTCAGGAAGCCGGCCTTCTTCAGCGCGGGACGCAGCTCCGGGTCGAACTCGCACAGCGCGCGGGCGATCGCGAGGCGCAGCGCGCCGGCCTGGCCGGTCGTACCGCCCCCGCGCAGGTTGGCGAGGACGTCGACGCTCTCGGTCTTCTCGGAGATCACCAGTGGCTCCCGGACCAGCTGCTGGTGCACCTTGCTGGGGAAGTAGCTGTCCATCGAGCGGCGGTTGAGGGTGAAGTTACCGGTACCCGGAACCAGCCGGACCCGGACGATCGCCTCCTTGCGCCGGCCGACGGTCTGGATCGGGCGGTCCCCGCGCGGGGTACGGGCCACGGGCGGGGCAACCGCCTCCGCCAAGGCGGTCGGGCTGGTGGCACTGATGTCCGTCACTACGTCCTCGCTCATTGAGCAACCTGCTTGATCTCGAAGGGCTTCGGCTGCTGGGCGGCGTGCGGGTGCTCGCCGCCGGCGTACACCTTCAGCTTCTTGATCAACTGCCGGCCGAGCCGGTTGTGCGGCAGCATACCCTTCACCGCCAGCTCGACCGCCCGCTCCGGGCGCTTGCTGAGCAGCACGTCGTACCCGACCCGCTTGAGGCCGCCCGGGTAGCCGGAGTGCCGGTAGGCGACCTTGGTCTGGCGCTTGTTGCCGGTGAGCGCGACCTTGCCGGCGTTGACCACGATCACGAAGTCACCGGTGTCGACGTGCGGCGCGAAGACCGGCTTGTGCTTGCCGCGCAGCAACGTGGCGGCGTGGGTCGCGAGGCGGCCCAGCACAACGTCGGTGGCGTCGATGACGTGCCACTGACGCTCGATCTCACCCGGCTTCGGGCTGTACGTACCCACAGGTCTACCTTGTCTCGTCGTCGGTCGGGAGCGCGACGGAGCGGGCGTGCGCCTCGGCTGTCGCACAACAGCGGCCAACGATACCCGCTCCGCACCGGCAGGGTCAAAACGGGCCAGGCCCAGTGCGGAGGCGTCCCGGCGGGCCGCCACCTCGGCCCAGATGTCCGGGTTCCAGGACAGGTCAGCCCGGCCGGGACGGCCCGTCAGACGCCGGTCAACCGGCGCGCCGACGGGCGCAGGTACACCGCCCAGGTCACCACGAAGCAGACGGCGTAGAAGGCGATGAAGGCGAGGTACGCCGCGTCGCCGGTCTTGTACGTGAGGAACGACTGCCGGTACGCGACGTTGACCAGTACCCCGCCGAACGCGCCGACCGCGCCGGCGATGCCGATCAGCGCGCCGGCCAGCCGCCGGGACTCCCGCTCGGCGAGTTCGGCGTCGGCGCCGTCCGCGATGAGCCGGCCTGCCTTCGCCTTGAAGATCGCCGGGATCATCTTGTACGTCGATCCGTTGCCGACCCCGGAGAACACGAACAGGGCGATGAACCCGATCAGGAACAGCGACAGCGACTTCTTCTCCGACGCCACCAGCACGGTACCGGCGGCCGCCGCCATCGCGACGAAGTTCCAGAACGTGACCAGCGCGCCGCCGACCCGGTCGGCCAGCCAACCGCCCACCGGCCGGATCAGCGAGCCGAGCAGCGGACCGAGGAAGGTCAGGTACGCGGCGTCGATCGCGGTCTTGAACTCCGGCTTGAACTGCACCTGGAGCACCTGGCCGAAGGCGAAGCCGAAACCGATGAAGGAGCCGAAGGTACCGATGTAGAGGAACGACATGATCCAGGTATGGCCGTCCTTCGTGACGTCCCGCATGGCCCGCTTGTCATTCTTCGCGGAGGTCAGGTTGTTCATGAACAGCGCGGCGGACAGCGCGGCCAGCACGATGACCGGGATGTAGACGCCGGCGACCAGGCGCGGGTGGCCGGCGCCGGCGGTCGCGAGCACGGCGAGCCCGACGAGCTGGATCGCGGCGACGCCGATGTTGCCGCCACCGGCGTTGAGGCCGAAAGCCCAGCCCTTGCGCCGCTGCGGGTAGAACGCGTTGATGTTGGCCATGGAAGACGCGAAGTTCCCGCCGCCGACACCGGTGACCGCGGCGAGGACTATCAGCGTGGTGTACGAGACCCCGGGCTTGATGAGGATCGCGGCCGGGATCGTCGGCAGCAGCAGGAGGATGGCGCTGACGATCGTCCAGTTGCGGCCGCCGAACGTGGCCACCGCGAAGGTGTACGGCAGCCGCAGCACCGAGCCGACCAGCGCCGGTACCGCGGTCAGCAGGAACTTCCCGGCCGCGTCGACGTGGTAGGCCGGCCCGAGGAACAGCACCAGCACCGACCACATCGTCCACACGGAGAAGCCGATGTGCTCGGAGAAGATGGAGAAGATCAGGTTGCGGCGGGCCACCCGGGCTCCACCGTCGGCCCAGAAGGCCGGGTCCTCCGGCCGCCAGTCGTCGATCCACCGGCCGCGCTTGGCCGGCACGACGCCGGCGGGTCGTAACGTTTCTACGGCAGCACTCATGGCGGCGAAGCTAGCTGTCGTCAGTTTCCCGACCGTTGTACCGGTGCTTCGGCGCCGCAACCGTTCCCGCACCGCACCACCGCGCCGGTAGTGAACGACGGGCCCGTGTGAACGGCTCTTAGCATGCCGGAAACATGAGGGACGCGCCGGCGAAACGGCCCGCCTGCACGCTTCGGGACATGCCCGACGTAGAGACGCACTGCCCGTACTGCGCTCTGCAGTGTGGCATGACGCTGCGGCTGGGCGACAGCGGCCGGGTCGAAGTCGGTACCCGGGACTTCCCGACCAACCGCGGCGGCCTGTGCCAGAAGGGCTGGACGGCGGCGGAGTTGCTCGACCACCCGGACCGGCTCCGCACGCCGCTCGTCCGTGGCCGACCCGCGTCCTGGCCGGAAGCGCTGGACTTCGTGGCGGACCGGCTCCGCGAGCTGCAGGAGGCGCACGGCCGCGACGCGGTCGCTGTTTTCGGGGGCGGCGGGCTGACCAACGAGAAGGCGTACGCGCTGGGCAAGTTCGCCCGGGCCGTCCTCGGTACCCGGTACATCGACTACAACGGCCGGTTCTGCATGTCCTCGGCGGCGGCGGCCGGGATCCGTGCCTTCGGGATCGACCGTGGTCTGCCGTTCCCGCTGTCCGACCTGGGCCGGGCGGACACGCTGCTGCTGGTCGGCGCGAACGTGGCGGAGACCATGCCGCCGCTGGCCCGGTACCTCACCGAGCAGGCGGCGGCCGGCGGGACGCTGATCGTGATCGATCCGCGGCGCACCCCGACCGCGCGCCGGGCTGCGCTGCACCTGCAACCCACGCCCGGTACCGACCTTGCCGTCGCGCTCGGCCTGCTGCACCTGGCGATCGCCGAGGGGTACGTCGACCGGGCCTACGTCGCCGCCCGTACCACGGGCTGGGACGAGGTCGCGAAGCTGGCTGCCGCCTGGTGGCCGGCCCGGGTCGAGCGGCTGAGCGGGGTACCGGCCGCCGACCTTCTCGCGGCCGTCCACTTCCTGGGACGGGCGGAGCGGGCGCTGATCGTCACGGCTCGCGGCGCGGAGCAGCACGCGAAGGGTACCGACACCGTATCGGCGTTCATCAACCTTGCCCTCGCGCTCGGGCTGCCCGGCCGGCCCGGTTCCGGGTACGGCTGCCTGACCGGCCAGGGCAACGGACAGGGCGGGCGGGAGCACGGCCAGAAGGCCGACCAGCTCCCCGGGTACCGCCGGATCGACGACCCGGTGGCACGACGGCATATCGCGAGAATCTGGGGCGTCGACCAGCTTCCCGAAGCCGGTGTCTCGGCGACCGAGCTGCTCGACCGGCTCGGTACCGCGGACGGGCCGAAAGCCTTGCTGGTCTTCGGTTCCAACCCGGCGGTCTCCGCCCCGCGCGCGGCCCGGGTGATCGAGCGGCTGCGCGCCCTCGACCTCCTCGTGGTCGCGGACTTCCTGATGTCGGAGACCGCCGCGCTGGCCGACGTCGTCCTGCCCACCGCGCAGTGGGCCGAGGAGGACGGCACGATGACCAACCTGGAGGGGCGGGTGCTGCGGCGCCGGGCCCTGCGTGAGCCACCCCCCGGTATCGGGACGGACCTGGGGGTGCTGGCCGGGTTGGGGACTCGGCTCGGGTACGTCGGGCGGTTCGACACCGACCCGCGCGCCGTGTTCGAGGAGCTGCGGAGAGCCTCGGCGGGGGGACCGGCCGACTACGCGGGCGTGACGTGGGAGCGTATCGACGCCGAGGACGGCGTCTTCTGGCCGTGCCCGAAGGACGACCACCCTGGCTCTCCGCGGCTCTTCACCGAAGGGTTCCCGACGCCGGACGGCCGGGCCCGGCTCGTACCCGTCGACCACCGGCCACCGGCCGAGGAGCCCTGCGCGGACTTCCCGCTGTACCTGACGACCGGCCGGGTCCTGGCGCAGTACCAGTCCGGCACGCAGACCCGCCGCGTCGCGCCGCTCGTGGCCGCCGCCCCGCGCGCCTTCGTCGAGCTGCATCCCGACCTCGCCGATTCACTGTCCATTGTGGATGGCGAGTCGGTCCGCCTGGTCAGCCGGCGCGGTGCCGCGGTGCTCCCCGCGCGGGTCGTCGACACGATCCGGCCGGACACGCTGTTCGCCCCGTTCCACTGGCCGGGCGTGAATGCGCTCACCAACGACGCGCTCGACCCGACCTCCCGCATGCCCGAGTTCAAGGTGTGCGCCGCGCGGGTGGAGAAGCTATGAGTGCAGCGGAGCGCCGCGGCGTCTGGACAGACGAACGCCGCCTTGCTGAGCCAGCCCAAGTGCCGGCGCTAGGCGCGTGGGGCGCGCAGCGGAGCGAACGGGGATTGCCGTGAGCGTCGTCATCGTCGGGTACGGGATGGCGGGAGCGCGGCTCGCCGCCGAACTGCATGCCCGCGACCGGGATCTCGCGATCACCGCGATCGGCGCCGAACCGCACCGCGCGTACAACCGGATCCTGCTGTCGGGGGTACTGGCCGGCAAGCTGTCCGAGCCGGAGGTGACACTGACCGAGCCGGCCGGCCGGGGCCTCACCCTCCGCCTGGGCGCGACGGTGACCGCCATCGAGCGGCAGGCCCGGCTGGTGTCCACATCGGACGGTGTGTCCCACCCTTACGATCACCTGATTCTCGCGACGGGCAGCCACGCCGTCGTACCGCCGATCGACGGGCTCGGCGAGCCGCTGCCCGAGCGGGTTGCGGTGTTCCGTACCCTCGACGACTGCCGCCGTATCCTCGCCACCGCCGACAAGTCCGCCTCCGCGATCGTGCTCGGTGGTGGGCTGCTCGGGCTGGAGGCCGCCCGCGGACTGGCATTGCGCGGGCTGCGCGTAGAGGTGGTACACGCCGTCGGGCACCTGATGGAGCGGCAGCTCGACCCGGCCGCGAGTGCGGTACTCGTCCGTACGCTCGCCGGGCTCGGCGTCACCGTGCACCTCGACGCGGCCACGACCCGGGTCGGGTGTGACGACGACGGGGTGCAAGCGACGCTCGCGAACGGCACCGAGCTCACTGCGGACCTGTTCGTGGTCGCCTGCGGTACCCGGCCCGAGACCGCGCTCGCCCGTACCGCGGGACTCGCCGTCGAGCGCGGCATCATGGTCGACGACCAGTTGCGTACCAGCGACCCGGCCATCTTCGCGGTCGGCGACTGCGCGCAGCACGCGGGGGTCGTCGGCGGACTGGTCGCCCCCGCGTGGGAACAGGCGCGTGTGGTCGCCGACGTGGTGACCGGAGCCGCGCCGCTGGCCCGGTACCGGCCGACGCCCCCGGTTACCCGGCTCAAGGCCACCGGGATCGACCTCGCCGCGATGGGCAGCTCGACCGACCACGACGGGGAACTGCTCACGTTCGCCGACCCGGTCCGGGGTACCTACGCGAAGTTGCTCGTCCGCGACAACCGGCTGGCGGGAGCCATCATGCTGGGCGACAACCCCGCTGTCGGTACCGTCATCCAGCTCTTCGACCGAGGTGCGCCGGTACCCGCAGACCGGCGTGCCCTACTGCTCGGCCGCGCGTCGGGTACGGCCTCGAACCCGGTCGCCGACTCCCCCGCGCTGATGCCCGACGCCGCCACGGTCTGCCAGTGCAACGCGGTCACCAAGGGCGCTCTGGTCACCGCGTGGCGCGCCGGGGCGCGCTCGGTCCCCGAGGTCGTCGCCGCGACCCGGGCCACCACCGGCTGCGGGTCGTGTGACGACGCGGTCTGCGGGCTCATCGAATGGCTCACCAACCAGGAGGTGTCATGAGACTCGTCGTGGTCGGCAACGGGATGGTCGGGCACCGGCTGGTCGCGGCGCTGCGGGACCGGGACCCGGCCGGTACGTGGGAGGTCACGGTACTGGCGGAAGAGGCGCGCCCGGCCTATGACCGGGTACGGCTGTCCGCCTGGTTCGACGGCGAAGCGCTCGACCTGCCGGTCGCGCCGGGCGTGGACGTGCGCCTCGGCGAGCCGGCGATCTCGCTCGATCCGGGCGGTCGCAAGGTGTTCACCGCCGCGGCCGCCTACGAGTACGACGAACTCGTGCTCGCCACCGGCTCGTACCCGTTCGTCCCGCCGGTACCCGGAAAGGACCTGCCCGGCTGCTTCGTCTACCGGACGATCGACGACCTGGAGGCGTTGACCGCCTACGCGACGGGCCGCGGTACCGGTGTCGTCATCGGGGGCGGGCTGCTCGGGCTGGAGGCCGCCAACGCGCTGCGTACCCTCGGCCTCGCCACGCATGTCGTGGAGTTCGCCCCGCGCCTGATGCCGATGCAGGTCGACGAGGCCGGCGGCGCGATGCTGCGCCGGCACATCGAGGACCTCGGCCTGACCGTCCACACCGGACGGTGCGCGTCGCGCATCACCGAGGGGCAGGTGGTCTTCGAGGACGGCGGCGTCGTGCGTACCGACGTCGTGGTGTTCGCCGTCGGCGTGCGGCCGCGCGACGAGCTGGCCCGCGCGGCCGGCCTGGCGATCGGAGCCCGGGGCGGCGTCGTGGTCGACGAGACCTGCCGGACCTCCGACGCGCACATCTGCGCGATCGGCGAGTGCGCCGAGGTCGGCGGCCGGGTCTACGGCCTGGTCGCCCCCGGGTACGCGATGGCCGAGGTGGTCGCCGACCGGCTGCTCGGCGGCGCGGCCACGTTCCCGGGCGCGGACACCTCCACGAAGCTCAAGCTGCTCGGCGTCGACGTCGCCTCCTTCGGCGAGACCACCGGGCCGCTCGACGTGACGTTCACCGATCCAGCCACCCGGGTCTACGCGAAGCTGGTGCTCTCCGACGACGCGACGATGTTGCTCGGCGGTGTCCTGGTCGGCGACGCGACCGCGTACCCGACGCTGCGCGCCAGCCTCGGCGGCCCGCTGCCGGCGCCGCCACTCGCGCTCCTCGCGCCGGCTCAAGGGGATGGCGCCGTCCTGCCCGGCGCCGCCCAGATCTGCTCCTGCAACGGAGTCACCAAGGACACCATCCTCACGGCGATACGGGAAGACGGGTGCACCGACATCGCCGCCGTGAAAGCCTGCACCAGAGCCGGCACCACCTGCGGCTCCTGCGTACCGCTGCTCAAGAAGCTGCTCACCGAGGCCGGCGTCGCCCAGTCCCGGGCGCTGTGCGAGCACTTCGACCACACCCGCCAGGAGCTGTTCGACATCATCCGGGTACGCGGTATCCGGACCTTCTCCGACCTGGTCGCGCAGCACGGTCGCGGGCGCGGCTGCGACATCTGCAAACCTGCCGTGGCTTCGATCCTGGCCTCGCTCGGCAACGGGTACATCCTGGACGGCGAGCAGGCCACGCTGCAGGACACCAACGACCACTTCCTGGCCAACCTGCAGCGGGACGGCACGTATTCGGTGGTACCCCGGATCCCCGGCGGCGAGATCACCCCGGAGAAGCTCATCGTCATCGGCGAGGTGGCCAAGGACTTCGGCCTGTACACGAAGATCACCGGCGGTCAGCGGATCGACCTGTTCGGCGCGCGCGTCGAGCAGTTGCCGAAGATCTGGAAGCGGCTGGTCGACGCCGGCTTCGAGTCCGGACACGCCTACGGCAAAGCCCTGCGTACCGTCAAGTCCTGCGTCGGCTCGACCTGGTGCCGGTACGGGGTACAGGATTCGGTCGGCCTCGCGATCGAGCTCGAACTGCGGTACCGCGGTCTTCGCGCGCCGCACAAGGTCAAGGCCGCAGTGTCCGGCTGCGCCCGGGAGTGCGCCGAGGCCCGTAGCAAGGATTTCGGCATCATCGCCACCGAGCACGGCTGGAACCTCTACGTCGGCGGCAACGGCGGCTTCCGGCCCCGGCACGCCGACCTGTTCCTCTCCGACGTACCGACCGACGTCCTGATCCGCACGATCGACCGGTTCCTCATGTACTACATCCGCACCGCCGACCGGCTCCAGCGCACGGCCGCGTGGCTGGAAGGCCTCGACGGCGGCCTGGATCACCTGCGCCGGGTCATCGTCGACGACGAGCTCGGACTCTGTGCCGAACTGGACGCGGCCATGGCCCAGCACGTGGAGTCCTATGTGGACGAGTGGCGGTCCACTGTGGAGGATCCCGATCGGCTGCAGCGGTTCGTCTCGTTCGTCAACGCACCCGACACCCCCGACCCGTCGATCAGCTTCGACGTCGAACGGGGCCAGCGGATACCGGTGGCGCGATGACCTGGGTGACCGTCTGCCCCTATCCGAGCCTCGAACCCGAGCGTGGGGTCGCGGCGATCGTAGACGGCCAGCCCGTCGCCGTCTTCCGGCTGCACGACGGCTCGTTGCGGGCCATCGGCAACATCGACCCGTTCACCGGCGCGAGCGTGCTGTCCCGCGGCATCGTCGGTACCCGTGGCGACGCGCCAACGGTCGCGTCACCGCTCCACAAGCAGGTGTACGACCTGCGGACCGGGGCCTGCCTGGACACGCCGGAGGTCCGGGTACCGACCTATCCGGTCCGCCTGCGCAACGGTCTCGTCGAAGTCGGGTGGGCCGTGAATCAGGAGACGCCGTGAGGGAAACCGAGCCGCTGTGCGGCTTCACCGTCGGCGTCACCGCCGACCGGCGCCGCGACGAACTGGCCGCGCTGCTGGAACGGCGCGGCGCCCGGGTGGTACTCGCGCCCGCGCTGCGCATCGTGCCGCTCGCCGACGACGTCGAACTGCGGGCGGCCACATCGTCCATTGTGGACAACCCACCCGACGTCGTCGTCGCCTGCACCGGAATCGGCCTGCGCGGCTGGCTGGAGGCGGCCGAGGGCTGGGGGCTCTCCGAGCGGCTCAAGTCGGCGGTCGGCGGCGCGTACCTCATCGCCCGCGGCCCCAAGGCCCGCGGCGCGCTGCGGGCGGCCGCGCTGACCGACGCCTGGTCGCCCGACTCGGAGTGCTGCGACGAGGTTCTGGAGTACCTGCTGGACCGTGGGATCGACGGCAAACGGATCGCGGTACAGCTGCACGGGGAGCCGCAGCCGGAGTTCTGCGGGGCGCTGGCCGCTGCCGGCGCCGAGGTGGTGGAGGTCGCCGTGTACCGCTGGCTGCCCCCGGCCGACCCGACGCCGCTGCGTCGCCTGGTCGACCTCACGGTCAACCGGCTCGTCGACGCCGTCACGTTCACCTCGGCGCCGGCCGTGGGCGCGCTGCTGCGGCTGGCCGGCCCGGACACCGAGGCGCTGCTCGACGCGCTGCGCACCGACGTGCTCGCCGCCTGCGTAGGTCCGGTGACCGCGGCCCCGCTGGTGCGGCGCAACGTGCCGGTCGTGCAGCCGGGCCGGGCCCGGTTGGGGGCCCTCGTCCGGACGCTGGTCGAGGAACTGCCCAAGCGCGCACCCACGCTGCGGGTGGCCGGCCAGGAGGTGACGCTGCGCGGGCACGCCGCGCTCGTCGACGGCACGCTGCGACCGATGGCGCCGGCCCCGATGGCGGTACTGCGCGCCCTGGCCGCCACTCCCGGCCGGGTACTGTCCCGGGCCGCGCTGCTCACCGCGCTGCCCCGGGGCGCCGACGAGCACGCGGTGGAGATGGCGGTGGCCCGGCTGCGGGCCGCGCTCGGCGGGTCGGCCTTCGTGCAGACGGTCGTTAAACGGGGGTACCGCCTCCGCGTCGACTAAGCTTGTTGGCGCTCGCTGCGCTCGCGCGGCACCGAGGCTCTCCAGGCGACGTCTTCCCTCCTCGCTGCGCTCGTCAGTCCAGACGCCGCCCGCCTCGGCGCGCTACTTCACCTGGGCCAGCTCCACCCGCAGCTCCGAGATGGCGTGTTCGACCACGCCGATGAGTACCCGCTTCGCCGTGTCGCGCCGGCGCGCGTCGCACAGCATCAGCGGTACCCGCGGCGAGATCGACAGCGCCTCCCGTACCTCGTCCTCGGCGTACCGCGGCGCGTTGTCGAAGCAGTTCACGCCGACCACGTACGGCAGCGCCCGGCTCTCGAAGAAGTCGATCGGCGCGAAGCTGTCGGTGACCCGGCGGGTGTCGACGAGTACCACCGCACCCAGAGCGCCGCGGATCAGCTCGTCCCACATGAACCAGAAGCGGGTCTGCCCCGGCGTGCCGAACAGGTACAGGATCAGGTCGGCGGCCATGGTGATCCGGCCGAAGTCCATCGCGACGGTCGTGGTCGCCTTGCCCGGTACCTTCGACGGGTCGTCGATGCCGACGCCGGCCGCCGTCATCACCGCCTCGGTGGTCAGCGGGGTGATCTCGGAGACCGCCCCGACGAAGGTGGTCTTGCCCACGCCGAACCCGCCCGCGACGACGATCTTCGCGGACCTGATCGTAGCCGGCGCCCCACGCGCACCGTCAGAGCCTGCGGAGTCCACTCAGCACCCTTTCCAGCAGATCCATACGGTCGTCCCCCCGCGCCTCCAAGGGGTTGTGCAGGGCAAGGTACCCGTCGGCCACCATGTCCGCGATGAGGACCCGGGACACGCCCAGCGGCAGCCGGGTGTAGGCGGCGATCTCGGCGAGCGACTGCGCCCGCCCCTCGCACAACGACGCGATCGTCTGTCTGTCCCGCCCGGCGAACCGGGCCTCCTGCTTTCCCCGTGCGGTGGTGATCAGTATCGCCTCGATGGCGATGTCGCGCTGCGGCTCGGTGCGGCCCCGGGTGACGGCGTACGGCCGTACCAGCGCCCCGCGTGGGTCCACACCGGCCTGCTCCACGACGTCTCCACCCCCTCCCCCGGGCTCCGCTGCCGGCCGCTCAGCCGGCTCGCGACACGCTCTGCCTGGCCGTCGGCGTGAGAGCCTGGCCGACCCGCTCGACCAGCAACGCCATCTCGTACCCCACCTGGCCGACGTCGCAGGTCCGGCTGGCGAGCACAGCCAGGCACGAACCGTCGCTGATGGACATCAGGAAGAGGTACCCGCCGTCCATCTCGATGATGGTCTGGAGCACGCTGCCGCCGTTGAAATACCGCGACGTGCCCTGGGTGAGGCTCACCACCCCGGCCGCGATCGCGGCGAGTTGGTCGGCCCGCTCCTCGGGCAGCGCGCGGGAGCCGGCCAGCAGCAGGCCGTCCGCCGACACCGCAACCACGTGCGCGATGCCGGCCACCTGACCGGCGAAGTTGTTGAGCAGCCATCCCATGTCGCGCATGGCGCCCGGCCTGGTCGTCAATGGGTCTCCTCGGGGTCCGGCCGCGGACCGAGGGACGATCCCTCGCCGCTTGAACGGCCGCGCTGCACCCCACGGTGATAGGCGGACAGCAGGCCGCGTACCTCGTCGGGGGTTCGTTTGGCGTGGGCCGCAGTCGCGCGCGCGTCCACCGCGCCCGGGACGAGCGCAGCGGCCGGGACCCGCTTGGGGAGTCCCGACCGGGTGGTGCCGGCGATCGGCGGTTGCGCGGCCGCCTGCGCGGCCCGCCAGCCGTCGTCCGCGGAACTGCTCCAGCCGTCGGACTCCGGCCGTGGCGGCGGCGGCGCATCCGGGGGTACCGGCGGCGGCATCGCGGCAGGCGGGACGAACGGCTGGCGGTCGTTGGACACGTACGGCCGCGCAGCCGCCGGGGCCAGCGGAGGTGTGGTCGACGGTGCCGGGCCGGCCGGTGGGGCGGCCGGACCGCCCGGAGGCGGCCCTGCGGTGGTGGCGGGCGGCGGTGCCCACTGGTTCGTCATCGGTTGCTGCGGCCTTGGAGGTGGTGGCGGGGCTGGTTCGTCGCCGCCGAACCAGACCGCCTCCATCGAGCGGTAGATCGGTGGCATCTCGGTACTTTCCGGCGGTGCGGTCCGCGGCGGGGTACCCGTCGGGTACCCCAGCGGGTCGAGGTTCGGCTGGACCGGCGGTGGCTCGTAGGCCGGCCGGTCCACGGTGATGACACCGGTCGGCGCGCCGGACCCGGCGGCCAGCCCGGGCAGCTGCGGCATCGGCCAGCCGGCGCCGACCCGGGCCATCGCCTGCTCCACGGCCAGCGGCGAGCGGGGCCGGGAGATGACCGGCTCGCGGCCGCGCAGCCGGGGCATTACGAGGATGGCGGTCGGCAGCGTGACGTTGGTGATCGTGCCGCCCTCCGGGTTCGGACGCAGCTCCACCTTGGTGCGGTACCGGCTGGCCAACCGGGACACCACGGCCAGGCCCATCATCCGGAACGAGGCCGCGTCGACCGTGGGCGGCTCTGCCAGCCGCTCGTTGAGCGAGTCGAGTTGCTCCGGCGTCATGCCCAGGCCCCGGTCCTCGATCTGGATCAGCACGTAGTCGCCGATCCGCCGGCCGTCGGCCACCACCGTGCGGTCCGGCGGCGAGAACCGGGTCGCGTTGTCGAACAACTCGGCCACCAGCCGTACCACGTCGTTGACCGCGTGCGAGATCACCGAGACGTCGAGGTCCACCACCCCGAACTCGATCCGGTTGTACAGCTCCACTTCGGACTGCGCCGCCCGCAGGACGTCGGCGAGCAGCGCGTTCTCCCGCCGTGGCGAGCTGGAGTCGGCGCCGGCGAGGACCAGCAGGTTCTCGTCGTTGCGACGCATCTGGGTGGCCAGGTGGTCCAGCTGGAACAGCTGCGCCAGGCGCTTGGGGTCCTCCTCGCCGCGCTCGATCGAGTCCAGCTCACCGATCATCCGGTCGACCAGCGCCTGCGAGCGGCGGGCCAGGTTGAGGAACATCGCCGAGACGCTGGTACGCAGGGCGGCCTGCTCGGCCGCGACCCGGACCGCCTCGCGGTGTACCGCGTTGAACGCCTGCGCCACCTGGCCGATCTCGTCCCGGCTCTCGATGCGTACCGGATCCTGCAGCTGGGCGGCGATCTCGTCCGGGCTCGTCTGGCCGATGTCGCGCAGGTCGCGCAGCCGGGCGACCGCGTTGGGCAGCTCCCGGCCGACCACCGCCATCGCGCCCTCGCGCAGCCGCGACAGCGACCGGGACAGCGCCCGCGCCAGCGCGAACGCGACCGCGATGGCCAGCGCGATGGCGAGCAGCACGAGGATCGACTCGATGACCACCTCGCGCACCACCGAGCCCTGCAGCTCCTTGGCGTCCGCGGTGAGCTCGCCGTCGAGCTGCTGCTCGGCCCAGCGCATCAGGTCGACCAGGGCACCGAGGGCGCTGGCGAGGTCGCGGGGGCTGACGAGCGGCGTCGCGTTGGGACCGACGGACCGTCCCACCTG
>WNGG01000394.1_pt1 | contig 51749 bp, 41 predicted proteins | sample 5400661 | NCBI WGS metagenome assembly WNGG01 (sample SAMN13153372, study PRJNA577476) | soil metagenome | isolation source: 100 cm soil or saprolite under Garry oak tree replicate 1 | place: USA:California | collected 2016-06-15 | reverse complement strand
CGGCCGTCATCAGCAGGCAGCCGCTGGAGTAACGGCAAACCCGGCCCGTTCGGTCCCGGCTTACTGACGTAGGCCGGGACCGGACCGTTCGCCCTTGTCCTTGCGCTCCAGGATCTCCGCCGCGCCGCGGACCACGCACCGCAGCGGGTCCTCGACCAGGACCGTGCCGATGCCGGCCGCCGTCTCGATCCGGCTGGCCAGCCCGGGCAGCAGCGCGCCGCCGCCGGCCAGCCTGACCTTGCCGCGGACCACGTCCTCGGCCAGCCCGGCCGGGATCTCAGACAGCATCTCGTGCACCGTGGCCGCGATGGCCGCGACGATCGGCTCCAGCGCGGCCGCCACCAGGCCGCCGGGCACGTACTCGGTGCGCGGCGCCCGGTGCGCGATGTCCAGGCCGACCGCCTCGGCGAAGCCCTCGGCCCCGCCGGTGACGCCGAGCGTCATCTTCAGGTGCCGGGCCGCGCGCTGGCTGATGATCAGGCCGAGCTCGTTCCGCATCGCCTGCACGATCGCCTCGTCCATGGCGTTGCCGGCCTTGCGCAGCGACTGGGACCTGACCACCCGCCAGCCGGCCACCGCCGCGACCTCGGTGGTGCCGCCGCCGATGTCGACCACGAAGCCGCCCGCCCCGCCGGTCAGGTCGAACCCGGCGCCGGCCGCGGCGGCCACCGGCTCGTCGATCAGCCGGACGTTGTACCTGGGCCGCCGGACGCTCAGCGCGGCGATGATCGACCGCCGCTCGACCGGCGTGGCTCCGCTCGGCACGCACACCAGCGCGTCTCGCCGGACCAGCGAGAACCGGCGGGTGCGGCGCAGGAACGCGTGCAGCATGGCCGCGGTCGCGTCCAGGTCCGCGATGACCCCGTCCCGCAGCGGGTGGATCACCTGGATGTCCTGCGGCTCCTTGTCGGCCAGCGCGTCCGCCGCCTCGCCGACCGCGGCGACCTTGCCCACGGCCGTGTCGATGGCGATCGCGGTCGGCTCCTCGAGCACGATGCCGCGGCCGGCGACCCAGACGAGCGTGTTCACGGTGCCGAGATCGATCGCCACGCTACCCCGGAAGCGCATGTTGCTCCCCTCTGTCCACCGTGCCGCCCCTCTATTCCGGCACGACACTGCAGGATCGCCCCGCCACGTGACGTTCGCTAAGCGTACAGCCGGTATTCTGCGCGAGCGAGCGGATGGATCCGGACGTTGGTTTGTGATTCTTTGATCCGATTATGGGTGTTATGGTCATCGGGGCCGGCGGAGGGAGACGTTTATGCGTATCTGGGTGGCGGTCGCGGTCGGCGTATCCGTGCTCACCGCCGCCCTGGCCGCCGCCGCGCCCGGCCCGGGGACCGGAGGTCCGGCGGCCGCGCGCCCCGCGGCGGGGGGCGCGGCCCGGTCCGCGCTCGCGGCCCTGGCCGACGTGGCCGTCCGGCCGGGCGTCCGGCACGTCGGCCGCGCGCACGCCAGCCCGCCGACCACCGCTGACTGCGAGAAAGCCTACAAGGTCGCATGCTACGAGCCGGCCCAGATCCAGCAGGCGTATCACCTGCCCGCGCTCTACGCCAGGGGGGTGACCGGTAAGGGAACCACGATCGTCATCGTCGACTCGTTCGGCTCCCCGACGATCAGGAACGACCTGCGCGTGTTCGACCAGACCTTCGGCCTGCCCGCCCCGCCGTCGCTCACGATCATCCGGCCCGCGGGCCGGGTGCCCGCCTACGACCCGAACAACTCCGACATGGTCGGCTGGGCCGGCGAGACCACGCTGGACGTGGAGTACGCCCACACGATCGCGCCCGGCGCCCGGCTGCTGCTGGTCGAGACCCCGGTGTCCGAGACCGAGGGCGTGCACGGCTTCCCGCAGATCGTCGCGGCCGAGGAGTACGTGCTCAGGCACCGCCTCGGTGACGTGATCAGCCAGAGCTTCAGCGCCACCGAGCGGACCTTCCCCGGCGGCGCCGCGGTGCGGGCGCTGCGCGGGGCCTACCAGCTCGCCGCCAAGGACGGCGTCACGGTGCTCACCGCCGCGGGCGACTCCGGCGCCGCCGACGTCAAGCTCGACGAGAGCACCTACTACCTGTTCCCGGTGACCTCGTGGCCGGACAGCGACCCCCTGGTGACCGGGGTCGGCGGCACGCAACTGCACGTCACCCGGGGCCAGCCCGCCGCGCCGACCGTGTGGAACGACACCTACAACCAGGCCGCGAACGAGTTCGCCGACGGCAACGCGGGCCCGAACCCGCTGGCCGGCGGCGGCGGCGCGTCGGTCCTGTTCGGCCGGCCGTCGTACCAGGACGGCGTGCGGAACGTCGTCGGCGGCCGCCGCGGCGTGCCCGACATCTCGATGAGCGGCGCCTGCAACGGGTCGGTGGACACCTACGGCACTTATCGCGGCGCGCCGGCCGGCTGGTCCCCGGCGTGCGGGACCAGCGAGGCCACGCCGATGTTCGCCGGCATCGTCGCGCTGGCCGACCAGGTGGCGGGGCATTCCCTCGGGCTGATCAACCCGGCCCTGTACCGGCTGGCGGCCCGCGGCGCGCCCGGCATCGTCGACGTCAGGTCGGGAAACAACACGGTCTCGTTCCGCCAGGGCGGGCAGCAGCACACGGTGCGCGGCTTCACCGCCGTACGGGGCTACGACCTGGCCTCCGGGGTCGGCACGGTGAACGCCGTTTACTTCGTCACGGAACTCGCCCGCGCGGCCGGTCACTGACAAATCTTTATTTCCGAACGGCCCGTGGTGCGTCCCCTGATTCCGCTGTAATCATCTGATGTTTCCGCGCCGCCGGACAACGCGCGGTACGGGGTGGAACCCGATCTGCCTGCTGAGACGTGGCCGGGCCGCTCGCCGCGGGATTCGGCGCGAAGCGCCGCTGTCCGGTGCCCTGCGCGAGATACATTGTCAGCGGGTGGCGGCACCGTCAACGCCGCCTACTTCGTGCCTAACGCCCGCTGTGACCTCGCGTTTCCCGGTTGAATCATCCGCACCACTCCCCGCCTGCGGCGGTCAGAGCCCTACCCGGACGGGAAGTGGGAGCGCGACTCCGGCGAGGTGACCGCGAGGAGGAGAGGAACCGATGGAGGACGTGTTCGATGTCCTGGCCGAGGACCACGAGGAAATAAGAAAGGCGCTGGCCGAGCTCGAGAAGGGTCCGACCGCGGGGACGGGCGCCACCGAGGATCAGCTCATGCTGCGCAAGATAATGACCGAAGAGCTGATCATCGAGGAAACCAAGCACGAGGAGATCGAGCTGACCTGCCTCTGGCGGGCCGTGCGCGAGCATGTCCCCGGCGGGGACCGGCTCGCCGACCGGGTCATCTGCGCCGAACTCGAGATCGTGACCCTGCTGGCCGGACTGGACAAGCTTGACGTCGCAGCGCCGGAGTTCGAGAAGTTGCTCAGCGCGTTCACCCAGGCAGGCCGGGAGCATTTCGACTTCGAGGAGCGGCAGGTGTGGCCGCGGCTGCGCGCTGCCTTCAGTTCCGGGGCGCTGGCCGCCGAGGCCGCCGCTGAGCTGGGCCGGAAGGTCATCCTGGCCCGGCAGTCCGTGCCCGTGCCGCCGTTCCCGCGGGCATCGGCCCGGTCGCAGTGGCCGGGCGAGAGCGCGCGCCACGGTTCGTTCGGCTGACGGGTGTCTGAGTCGTTCGGCTGAGGGAATGCTCTGTGGATAGCGTGAATCTGCAGCCCGCCTTCAGCTATCCATCAGGTTCATGGTGCTCACTGGAGAAGGCGAGACCGGCCAGCGGCAGCCCGGCCGGTCTCGGCCGACGAGCGACCCGGACGCCCAGACCTAAGGCGTGATTGCGATGCAGGATTACAGCGGCTACGGCCAGCCGCCGTCGGGAGATTTCGGCCCCACCGCGCCGTTGCCCCCCATGCCTCCCCGGCCGCCCAGGCGCCGTATCGGCCTGCTGAGCTACGTGGGCGTCGCGCTGGCGGCGGGCGCCCTGGGGGCAGGCACGGTGGTAGCCCTCTATCACCCGGCCGCGAGCTCATCGGCGTCAGCCCAGCCGAGCAGCAGCGCTCCCGCCCCGCTGCCCAGCACCGCGGTGCCGATGCCGAGCAGCGGCGGGACCGGGACCACCGGCGGCAGCCTGAGCAAGGTGGAGCAGGGCATCGTGATCATCAACACCACGCTGCAGTACAGCAGCGAGCGGGCCGCGGGCACCGGCATGGTGATCAACGCCGACAACGGCCTGGTGCTGACGAACAACCACGTCATCGAGAACGCCACCAAGATCACCGCGACGGTGGCGGCCACCGGCCAGAAGTTCCGGGCGACGGTCGTCGGCTACGACGTGACCGGCGACATCGCGCTGATCCGGCTGCAGGACCCGTCCGGCCTGCACGCGATCCCGATCGGTGATTCCAGCAAGGTCAAGACCGGTGACCCGGTGACGGCCCTGGGCAACGCCGGCGGGCGGAGCGCGATCATCCCCGCCGCCGGGCATATCACCGGGATCAACCGGACCATCACGGCCAGCGACCAGGGGGGCGCGGTCACGTCGGAGACGCTGCACGGGATGCTCGAGACGGACGCGGGCATCGTGTCCGGCGACTCGGGCGGTCCGCTGGTCAACGCGGCCGGCCGGGTCATCGGCATGGACACCGCGGGCAACGACGTGAGCGTCCCCGACCAGCAGCAGCCGGCGGCCGGCTTCGCCATCCCGATCACGACGGCCCTCTCGGTCGCCCGGCAGATCGCCGCGGGGCAGGCCAGCTCCATCATCTCGATCGGCTACCCGCCGTTCATCGGGATCTACGTCGGGCAGGGCACCAGCAGCGATCCGCAGCAGCAGGCCGCGGCGCAGCAGCAGCAGAACAACGGCTTCGGCGGCTTCGGTGACGGGAACGGCTCCGGCAGCCAGAGCTGCTACACCAACGACTCCAACCTGCCCGTCCCGTCCACGATCGCCCCGGTGAGCTCGGGCACCCTGGTCGTCGGCACCATCTGCGCCAGCCCGGCCGCAACCGCGGGGGTGACGGCCGGATCGGTCGTCACCGCCGTGAACGGCCAGGCGGTCGGCGCACCGCCGAGCCTGCACAGCAAGCTGGCCCAGTTCCGCCCCGGCGACACGGTGTCCCTCACCTGGGTCACCCCGTCCGGCCAGCGCAAGACCGGCACCCTGACGCTCACCGCAGGCCCGCCGCTGTAGGGGCCTGACGGCGCGGGCCCGGGGACGGCCCGGGCCCGCGCCGACCCGGCGCCTGAGGCGGTTCCGCTACCGCCTCAGGCGCCACCCCTCGTCCAGGGCGGCCTGGTCCGGGGCGGCCTGGTCCGGGGCGGCCTGGTCCGGGGCGGCCTGGTCCGGGGCGGCCTGGTCCGGGGCGGCCTGGTCGCCGCATGCCGCCACCGCCGGGCGCCGGCCGCCGGGCACCTGGGCTGGGGTGCGTGGGCCCTTGACCCCGTCTATCGGGGTGCGGGGCCCACGCACCCCAGGCCGTTGACCGCACCGCACCCGGCAGAAATACCCGTTTCTTCGCAAACCCGTCATATCCGGCACGACGCCAGCCGGTCCGGCGCCACCATCCCGACAGATGTGACCCAGAGCCGGCGCGCAGCCGCCTGACCGGCGGCTCGCTCGTCGCCCGCGCCGAAAAGCCGCTCCCGGGGGGTTCAAAAGGCGGCCTCGGGTCGTCACACTAGATCACGTGTACGACTTCGACGTGCTGGTGATCGGCTCGGGGCCTGGTGGCCAGAAGGCCGCTATCGCCGCGGCGAAGCTCGAGCGGCGGGTGGCGATCGTCGAGCGCAAGGACATGATCGGCGGCGTGTGCCTGAATACGGGCACGATCCCGTCCAAGACCCTGCGCGAGGCGATCCTCTACCTGACCGGCCTGAACCAGCGGGAGATGTACGGGCAGAGCTACCGGGTCAAGGACGAGATCACCATCGCCGACCTGGCCGCCCGGACCACCCATGTGGTCGGCCGTGAGATGGACGTGGTGCGCAGCCAGCTGTCCCGCAACCGGGTCGCGACCATGACCGGCACCGGCCGCTTCCTCGACCCGCACACGGTGGAGGTCGACGGCGGCGAGGGCCGGGTCCGGCGGGCCAGCGCGGACAAGATCGTGATCGCCACCGGCACCCGGCCTGCCCGGCCGGCCAGCGTGGAGTTCGACGAGCGCACCGTCATCGACTCCGACGGGATCGTGCACCTGCAAACGGTCCCGCGCTCGATGGTGGTGGCGGGCGCCGGGGTGATCGGCATCGAGTACGCGTCCATGTTCGCGGCCCTGGGCACCAAGGTCACCGTGGTGGAGCAGCGCGAACGGATGCTCGAGTTCTGCGACGTCGAGGTGGTGGAGGCGCTCAAGTACCATCTGCGCGACCTCGCGGTCACCTTCCGGTTCGGCGAGACGGTGTCCTCGGTCGAGGCGCGGCCGGAGGGCGCCATCGCGACGCTGCTGAGCGGGAAGAAGATTCCCGCCGACACCGTCATGTACTCGGCCGGCCGGCAGGGGGCCAGCGACGACCTCAACCTGGACGCGGCCGGCCTGACCGCCGATAAGCGCGGCCGGATCGTGGTGGACGAGTGCTTCAGGACCGCGGTGCCGCACATCTACGCGGTCGGCGACGTGATCGGCTTCCCCGCCCTGGCGGCCACCTCCGCCGAACAGGGCCGGATCGCGGCGCATCACGCCTGCGGGGAGCCGTTGCACGCGGTCAGCGACCTGCATCCGATCGGCATCTACAGCATCCCCGAGATCAGCTTCGTGGGGCGGACCGAGGAGCAGCTCACCCAGGACAACGTGCCCTTCGAGGTCGGCATCTCGCGGTACCGGGAACTGGCCCGCGGGCAGATCATCGGAGATTCCTACGGCGTCCTGAAACTCCTGGTGGCGCTGGACACCAGGAACCTGCTCGGCGTGCACGTGTTCGGCACCGGTGCCACCGAATTGATCCACATCGGCCAGGCCGTCATGGGCTGCGGCGGCACGGTGGACTACCTGGTCGACGCCGTCTTCAACTACCCGACGCTGGCCGAGGCGTACAAGGTCGCCGCCCTGGACGCGATGAACAAGATGCGGCAGATCGCCCGGTTCGCCTGAGGCGGGAACCTGGCGCGGGGGACCTGGCCCCGGGGGGACAGCACGACACACCAGGAAACAAACGGAAACATGACCGTGATGCGCGGGGAACATGCCCTGCGTACGCTTGGGATGTGGCGGACATTTTCGATGGCTACCGGCTTGCCCAGGCCTGGGACGAGATGTTCGCGGCACCCGGCAGGCCCCGGGCGCCCTACGACGCGCTGGTGTCCGTGCTCCAGCCGATGGACCCCGCCGAGTTGCGGTTCCGCGCCGACCAGCTGGCGCGGGTCTTCACCGACCGCGGGGTCACCTACGACTTCGCGGGTGAGGAGCGGCCGTTCCCGCTCGACTTGATCCCGCGGGTCATCGACGCGGTCGAATGGGACCTGGTGGCCCGGGGGGTGCGGCAACGGGTGCGCGCGCTCGAGGCGTTCCTGGCGGACGTCTACGGCGCCGGGCGTGTCTTCGAGGACGGGGTGATGCCGTGGCGGCTCATCTACACCTCGCCGCGCTTCCGCCGGGAGGTGGCTGACTTCGCGCCGCCGAACGGCGTCCGGGTGCACGTCGCGGGCATCGACCTCATCCGCGACGAGGATGGCCGGTTCCGGGTCCTGGAGGACAACATCCGGGTGCCTTCAGGCGTGAGCTACGTGATCGAGAACCGGCTGGCCATGACCCGGACGTTCCCCGCGCTGTTCGCCGAGCAGAGCGTGCACCGGGTAGAGGACTACCCGTCCCGGCTGCTCGCCGCGCTGCGCGCCGCCGCGCCGCGCGGGACGTCTGATCCGTGCGTGGTCGTGCTGACCCCCGGCGTGCACAACGCCGCCTATTTCGAGCACACCCTGCTCGCCCGGCTGATGGGCGTGGAGCTGGTGGAGGGCCGGGACCTGTTCTGCGCCCGCAACCGGGTCTACATGCACACCACCCGGGGCCGCCGCCCGGTCGACGTCATCTACCGCCGCGTGGACGACGACTGGCTGGATCCGCTGCAGTTCCGGCCGGATTCGGTGATCGGCTGCGCGGGCGTGATCAACGCGGCCAGGGCGGGCAACGTCACCATCGCGAACGCGGTCGGCAACGGGGTGGCCGACGACAAGCTCGTCTACACCTACATCCCCGACCTGATCCGGTACTACCTGCACGAGGAACCGCTCCTCGACAACGTGGAGTCCTACCGGCTGGATGACCCGGAGATGCTCGCCTGGGTTCTCGATTCGCTCGACGAGCTGGTGGTGAAGCCGGTGGACGGGGCGGGCGGCGCCGGCATCGTCATCGGCCCGAAGGCGTCGGCGGCGGAGCTGGCGGTGCTGCGTGAGCGGCTGCTGGCGGACCCGCGCGGCTGGATGGCGCAGCGGCCGGTGGCCTTGTCCACCTCGCCCGTGCTCATCGGGGAGGTTCTCGCCCCGCGGCATATCGACCTGCGGCCGTTCGCCGTCAATGACGGTGAGGACGTGTGGCTGCTGCCCGGCGGCCTGACCCGGGTGGCGCTCCCGGAAGGCGAGCTGGTGGTCAATTCCAGCCAGGGCGGCGGGTCGAAGGACACCTGGGTAATGGCGGGCCCGCGATCGGCGGAGGCGGCCGCGGACTCGGCCGCGGGCGCCTTCACGCAACTGGCCGCCCGCCCGGCGGCGGCGGAGGCGGCCGCGGTGGGCCGGCAGAGCGGCCCGGATCAATGACAGAGCCCAGTGAGCAGCGATCAATGAGCAGGAACCAGTGACCAGCGAACTGCTCAGCCGGATGGCCGAGACCCTGTTCTGGACCGGCCGCTACGTGGAGCGGGCCGACGACACCGCGCGGCTCGTCGACGTCTACGTGCACCGGCTGCTGGGCGATCCGGGCGTCCAGCGGGCGGGATCCGGCGCGGACTGCGGCCCGCTGTTCGGCATCCTCGGGGTCGAGCCCGGCCCGGAGACCGAACCCGACGTCGGCGCCGCGCTGTTCCGGCTGGCCTACGACATGAAGAGCCCGAGCGCCATCGCGGGCGCGGTGCTCGCGGCGCGGGCCGGGGCGCGCGGCATCCGCGAGGTGATCTCGAGCGAGATGTGGGAGTGCCTGAACGTGGCCGGCCACGGGCTGACCAGCCAGCGCCGGGCCGCGGACCGGCTGGGGCCGCACGTGTTCCTCCGCTTCATCAGGGAACGCGCGGCACTGTTCTTCGGCCTAGCCGACTCGACCATGAGTCACGATGACGCCTGGCGGTTCCTGGTGCTCGGCCGGTCGCTGGAACGAGCCGACATGACGGCCAGGCTGCTGCTCGCACGCATGCCGGGACCGCCCGAGCAGAGCTGGCCGCTGCTGCTGCGCGCCTGCGGCGCCTACGAGTCGTTCATCCGGACCCACGGCTGGGCCGCCGAGTCGGCCCTGGTGGCCGAGTTCCTGCTGCGCGACCGGCTGTTCCCGCGGTCGGTGCTGTACTCGCTGGTGACCGCCGAGGACTGCCTGACGGCGCTGAACCCGGGCCCGGTGCGGATGGGCATGGACGACCCGGCCCGGCGCTCGGTCGGCCAGCTGCGGACCAGGCTGGAGTACGCCGACACCGGCCAGCTGACTGATCAGCTGGCCGAGCTGCTCGGCAGCCTGCAGCAGGCGTGCGTGGAGGCGTGCGAGGCGATCACCGGGCGGTACTTTCAGTACGAGCCGCCGGTCGCCTGGGAACGGGACGGCTGAGCGTGGGCTGGCGGCTGCGGGTGACGCACACCACCCATGCCAGCTACAGCGGGCCGGTGCGGGCCTCGTTCAACGAGGTCCGGATGACCCCGCTGACGCTGCCCACGCAGATCACCCTGGAGAGCCGGGTCTCCGCGGGGCCGGGCGTCCCGGTCTGGACCTACTGCGACTACTGGGGCACGTTCGTCAGCGTGTTCGATATCGGCGAGCCGCACGAGAGCCTCACCGTGCGGGCCCAGGCCACGGTCGAAACCGATCAGGCGTTCCGCTTCGCGCGGCCGGCCCCGCTGTCCTGGCCGGACCTGCGGGCGCAGGCGGCCTCCGGCCGGCTGCTCGAGTTCCTGCTGTCCACCCCGCTGACCACCGTGACGCCGGCCGTCGCCGCCACCGTGCTGGACGCCGTGCACGACGCGGACCCGGCCGAAGCGGCGGAGGAGATCGCGGCGCGGGTCCGGTCACAGGTCAAGTACATGGCCGGCGCCACCGGGGTGCGGACCGACGCCCAGGAGGCCTGGGATCAGGGCCAGGGCGTGTGCCAGGACATGGCGCACGTGACGGTGGCGCTGCTGCGCGCGGCCGGGCTGCCCGCGAGGTACGTCTCCGGGTACCTGCACGCCGACCCGATGGCCGAGCCCGGGCAGACCGCCGTGGGCGAGAGCCACGCCTGGGTGGAGTACTGGGCCGGCTCCTGGCGGGCCTGCGATCCGACCAGCGGTGCGCCGGTACGGGAGCGGCACGTGGTGGTGGCCAGGGGCCGGGACTACGCCGACATCCCGCCGCTCAAGGGCGTCTACCACGGCGCGCCGGCCAGCGCGCTGGACGTGACCGTCGAGGTCACCCGCCTCGCCTGAGCCGGTCCCGGAGATCACGGCCCGGCCCGCGCCGTCACCTATACTCTATGTAGTTATGATGTTACTCTTCGTACTTCAAGGGCGGCGGAACCCATGAGGATGTCACGGGGCCTGGGAAAGATACATGTCCGCGCGATGACGGCGGCCGGGCTGATCGCCATGCCGGTGGCGATGCTGGCCGGCCGTCGGATGCGCCCGCGGCGGCGGCCCGGCTGACCGGCGGGCATGGATATCAGGGCTCCTTGCAGGTCAGGGCCGAACGGGTCACGCTAGGTTGCCCCCAGGTCGGCCGGAACCCGCTCTTGGTCCCCTGATCCAGGGGCTTTTGTCCTGGCCAGGGCGGGCCATTCGGCCGCTGCCGACTGCCGCCGCCCCGCCTAGCCTGAGGGCCTTGCCAGGGACTGGCTGCCTGACCGTCCCGTGACCAGCCGATTCCGGCGCAGGGGTGAGTTACATGGCCGAGACCAGCCGTCAGGAGGCCGCGCCGCTGCCCGCCGGCCTGGCCGCCCATCTCATCCAGCTGGCGGCCCGCGCGCCGTCGCTGCACAACACCCAGCCGTGGCGGTTCACGGTGGGCCGGGAGGCGATCGAGCTGTACGCCGACCACAACCGCCAGCTCCCGGAGGATCCGGATGGCCGGGAATTGCTGATCAGCTGCGGCGCGGCCCTGTACGGGCTGCGGCTCGCGGTGCGCTCGCTCGGCCGCGTGCCCGACGTTGACCTGTTCCCCGCCCCGGCCCGGCCCGGGCCCCGGCGGCCGCTGGCCCGGGTCCGGCTGGGCGCCGCCGTGCCGGTCACACCGGAAGAGCGGAAGATGCTCGCCGCGGTGCCGCACCGGCATTCCCACCGCGGCCCCTTCGAGCCAGATCCGCTGCCCGCCGGCCTGCTTCCGCGCCTGCAGCAGGACGCCAGCGACGAGGGCGCGACGCTGGCCGTCATCACCGCGAACCGGGCCCGGGACCTGGCGGAGATCCTCGCCGTGGCCAGCCTGCGCCAGGCCGCCGACCCGGTGTCACGGGCTGAGATAGAACGCTGGACCCGTGAGCTGGGCAGCCCGGCCAAGGACGGCGTGCCGGCGCACGCGTTCCCGGCCACCCCGGAGGAACCCGCCGGCTGGCTGCCGCTCCGCGACTTCGATCTCGGCCGGGGGCTGGGGCGGCTGCCGGCCGACGGCCCTCCCGCTCCGGTGACGGCGGTGCTGGTCACCCCCGGGGATCGCGAGGAGGACTGGCTACGTGGCGGCCAGGCCCTGCAGCGGCTGCTGCTGCGCGCCGCGAGCCAGTGGGTCTTCGGCAACCTGCAGACGCAGCCGCTCAAGGTGGTCTGGGTGCGGGCGCTGATCCGCAGCCAGCTGAGCCTGCCGGGCTGGCCGCAGATGCTGCTGCAGCTCGGCGTCGCCCGGACGACGCTCTCCACCGGCCGCCGCCCGCCGGCCGAGCTGATCGACTAGCCGGCGGCCGGCGCGGAACGGCGCCCTTGGCAGGCGTCGACCGTCTAGTTACAGTAGACAGATGGACGAGAACCTGCTCGCCGAGGCCAGGCGAGCGCAGGAACGGATGATCGATGCCGAGCGGGACGCCGAGGCCGCCCGGGCCGAGTTCCACCGGGCCGTCCGCCGCCTGCACCTGAACGGCTCGTCGCTGCGCGAGCTGGCCGCGGCCCTCGGGCTCAGCCACCAGCGGGTGCACCAGATCGTCGAGTCGGCCGGCGGTTCCCGCCGCTGGCTGCGCCGCCGCGGGGAAAGGCCTGCCCAGCCGCCGCTGGCCTGCACCTTCTGCGGTAGACGGAAAGCCGAGGTCAGCCACCTGATAGCCGGCCCGGGCGTCTTCATCTGCGAGAAGTGCGTGGGACTGGCCCGGGGCGTGATCAGCTCGGGCGAGGCGGCCGGCACTGGGGCCGACACTGCGGCCGGCCGGCTGACCGCGGTGCCCGGTCAGGAGCACCGGGCCCAGTGCAGCTTCTGCGGCAAGCACCGCCACCAGGTACCCGGCATGGCGGGGCTCGCGGCCGAGGCCAGGCCGGCCGAGACCAGGCCGGCCCAGCCCAGGCCGGCCCAGACCGGGCAAAAGGGCCTCAAGACCCCGGCCGCCGTGTGCACCGAGTGCCTGGAACTGTGCGACGAGATCATCGCCGAGGGGATGCTGCCGCCTAGGTGAGCTCGCGCAGGTACTGCGGCAGCATCTGGCGCCACGTCGGCCACTGGTGCGCCCACTGCGGTCCCCAGTTGTCCACCCGGTTGGCGATCCCCTTGTCGCCCAGCACGGCGGCCATCTGCCAGGACGAGCCGACGTCCTCCCACTCGCCCGCGCCGGACGCGAGAATCACCCGGCGCTGGCGCAGCCGGTCCAGCTGCGGGCCCTCCAGGCCGGGCAGGAACTGCAGCGGCGCGGAATAGTACAGGTCCTGGCTCCAGGCTTCCCCGTAGAAGCGCTCGATCCGGTAGCTGCCGCTCATCCCGATGGCCGCGGCGAAGACGTCCGGATACCGGCACAGGACGGCCACCGCGTTGAACGCGCCGACCGAGGCGCCGGTGGTGATCACGTCGATGGCGTGGCCGCCTAGGTCGGCGTGGATGGCCGGCACGACCTCCCACCTGATGCATTCGTGGAACTGGCTGAGCAGCCACAGCCGGTGCTCAGCCGAACCGGCCTTCGTCATCATCGCCTGGCCGGCCACGCTGTCCACCGAATACAGCTTGATCCGGCCTTCGGCCAGCAGCGGCCCGCACGCGTTGACCAGCCCGTGCCGCTCGATCTCCTCGGCGTCGCCGCCCGCCGACGGGAACACCAGCACGGGCGTGCCGACCAGGCCCCAGCGCACCACGGTGATGTCCGTCTGCAGGCGGTCCGAGAACCACCGCTCCCTGACCCTCAGGTCATCACTCATACAAGCCTGCGCACAGATAGCTCACCCATACAAAGCTCCCTCAGGAATTGACCGCTCAGAAGAATGATCACTCATAAATGAACTTCTGCGGACCAGGGAAAATCCACGACAGCCCGTCTCGCAGCCGGTCGCGCCAGTTCTCCCAGCTGTGCCCGTCGCGGGCCTCGACGTACCGGATCGTCATCCCGGCGGACTCGAACACCGGGACCATGGACCGGTTCGGCACGATCAGCGGCTCGTAGACGCCGCAGCTGATGAAGGCCCGGTCGGCGGCCCGGCGCGGCGCGGCCCGGTACCGGTTGACGAACCGGACCACCGGCTCGAACGGCGGGCCGCCGCCGTGGTCGCTGCCGATATCGGTGAAGACGAACGAGCCGGACTGCAGCAGCAGTGACCCGTAGACGCCGGGGTGCCGGCAGGCGGCCGACAGCGCCGCGACGGCGCCGAAGCTCGCGCCCATCAGGCACCGCCCGGACGGCGTGCCGGCCAGCGGGAGTTCCGCCTCCAGCCGCGGCAGCAGTTCCGCGGTCAGGTAGCGGGCATGCGCCGCCGAGTTGGCGTACTCGGCCAGCCGGTCGCCCGGGGAGACGAACGCGGCGACGATCTCGGCGACGTCGAGCCGGTGGATGAGGTTGTCGAGCACGGTCTTGGCCGCCGCGTAGGTGAGGTAGTCGCCGCCGTCGTGCACGATCAGCAGCGGATACCGGGCGGTGCGGCGGAACCGGGCCGGCAGGTAGAGCGTGACCGGGCAGTCACGGCGCAGCGCCCGGCTCGGCACCACCATGTCCGCCAGCGTCCCGGGCCGCGCCTCCGGATCGGGCCGCGTCCAGTCCGGTATCTCGTGCCCGTACGCGTAGCAGACCGAGGAACTGCCCACCGGGCTGTGCGCGAGGTGCGGGTTCAGCGGGTCGCTGATCTGCTCGCGGTGCCCGCCGCGCACCACTTCCAGCTGGTACTCGACCCGGGAGCCGGCCGGCAGCTCGAGCACGACGGACCACAGGTCGGTGCCGTGCAGCCGGCGCAGCGGCAGGTGATCGGGCAGGTGGAAGATCCGGTGGACGAGGAACACCTCGTCGGCCTCGCCCCGGTACACGAACGTGCAGCGGGCGCCCTCCACGACGGGGATCTCGTGCCGCGCCAGGAAGCGGTCGATGGCGGCTGAGTCGAGCGGGCGCCGGTCACGCAGCCGGTTGATGGCCAGCTTGCGGGTGACCCGCGGGCCGCTCACGCTGGTCAGGCTGCCTCCAGGGCGGTCACGCGGCCGTCCTCGGTGATCACGCGGACGCCGGGCGGCCAGGCGCCGTCGCGGCCGAACCCGATCCGGGTGCCGCCCTCCAGGACGACGCAGCGGGCCGGGGCGAACCTCCGGGCGAACACCGCCATCCGGGGCGTGTCGTCGAGCAGCAGCCGGGCCCGGGCGTGCGGCAGCAGCACGACGTCGCGGAGCAGGCTCAGGCCGCTGCCGTACACCTCGGCGTGGCCGGGTCCCTGCGGCGACCGGTCATGGAAGAGCACGATCCGGTCCGCCAGCGCCATCGCGCCGGCCGACCACGCGATCACGGCGGCCCCGGCCGCCTGCCCGGGCTGCGCCCACGGCTGCAGCGCCGCCGCGATGTTGAACAGGTGCAGCACCTCGGCCAGCACGCCCACGTGCCCGCCGGCGACGACCAGGGCGGACGCCTCACCCAGGATGCGTTCCACCGCGGCCCGGTGCTCGGCGATCACCGGCCGGCCGTGCGGCTCCAGCCGCTGGAAGAACTCGCCGCGCGCGCTGTTGACCTGGCGCAGGTGCGCCTCGTCCAGCTCGCGGACCGCGGCGACCGCCTCGTCGAGCGCGGCCGGGGCGCGCCGCTGCACCGCGTAAGCCGCCCGCAGCGCGTAGTCCAGCCGCAGCAGGTAGACGTCGTCCAGCCCGGCGAGCGTCTCGCCCAGCCGGCGCTGGCCGGCCGCGTACTCCGGATCGCGGTCCTGCACGTCCAGCCACCGCCGGTGCAGCGCGAGGTTGACCGCGCGGCCGCCGAGCAGCCCGCCGAGCTCCCGGTCGTCGGGTTCCCGTTCCTGCCAGCCGGCCGTGACGGTGGCGACCGGGCCGCCGGGGGGCAGGTCCAGCGACCGGGCCACGGCGCCTAGCGAGGGCCCGCGCTGCGGTCCGAGCAGGATGACCCTCACGCGGCGTGCACGTGCAGCGTGCGGCCCACCGCGTCGAGCATGCCGCGCAGCGTGTCGTAGTCGGGGTGCCGCATCCGCACGTAGGCGTTGGCCATGTACCCGGCCGCCACCGGCTGGGTCGGCGTGCCCGGCGGCGGCAGGTGCGCGTCGATGACCCACTCGCCGTGCTGCTGCTGCAGCTCGTCGACCCCGCTGTAGCCAGTAATCGAACCGTCCTGCGAAGGCCGCAGGGCGACGATCCCGCTGGCGTGCTGCCGGGACGGCACCGCGCTCGTCCCGCCGGAGACGATCGCGTTGGCCCACTCCCGGTAGAGGTCGATGTCGTTGCCCGCCGAGTACAGGTCCCAGGCCCCCACGCCAGGGGGCCGGCAGCCGATCTCGGAGAACCTCAGCCCCTTCGGCCCGAAGAACCACTCCATGTGCGTGGCCGACGTGCCGATGCCGAGCGCGGCGATCACCCGCCGGCCCATGTCACGCAGCTCCCCGTACTCCGGCGCGGACTCGACCCGGTTGGTGGAGACGAACTGCGGGGAGATCCACCGGGTCCGCATCGCCTCGAGCACGTTCGGGTAGTAGTGCGAGACGAAGTCCATCGCCACCTGGCCGTCCACGGTGATCGTATCGTAGAAGCCCTCGTGTCCCTCGACGAACTCCTCCACCGCGATCGAGCCGGCCTCCTGGCCGCCGAAGTCACCCAGCGCGTGATCGAGTCCCGCCCGGTCATCGACCCGCACCGTGCCCGACGCCCCGGCGCCGCTCCGCGGCTTCAGGATCAGCGGGAAACCCACCCGTTCGGCGAATTCGTGCGCCGCGGCCGCGCTGTCCACGGCGGCCGAGGCGGCGGCCGGCACCCCCGCCGCGCGCAGCGCCTCCTTCATGGACGGCTTGTCCCGGCACAGCCAGGCCGTCCGCACCGACGTGCCTGGGATCGTGCAGGCCTCGCGGACCTGCGCCGCGGCCATCGTGTGCGCCTCGACCGTCGCCTCGAGCCGGTCCACCCACAGCTTGTCCTGCACCCAGCGGACCGCCCGCGTCATCGCGTCCACGTCGGTCACCGACGCCACCCGCTCGTAGTGGTGCAGCCAGCCCTTCAGCTGATCGTCGAAGCCGTCCGCCGGGTACTCGCCGATGCCGATCACCGTCGCGCCGGCCTCAGCCAGGGCCCGGGCGAACTGCCGCTGGTTAGCGGGGAAGAACGGCTCGACGAGGACGACGTTCATGCTGGCATGGTAACCGGGGGGAATCCGCGGTCGCGTTTCGGCTGAACCGGTCGCCCCCGGCGGAATCGTGACCACCTCGTTCAACGGCGGGCCTGCGGTACCGCGGGCCCGCGCACCGCGTCGCGTTGCCGCCACCCGGTGGCGGCCTTGGAACGTACCGTGGGTTCTTGCGGCCGTTTCCTGAGAGGAAACTATTTTCCTTTCGAGAAACGGCGCGGGAAAGGGTATGTAGCCCGCGCACGTTTCCGCGGAAACGCCGGACGCAATCGGCACTGTCGCGTGTCTCTTCTGGCGTGCGCGCCAAGCCCCGGTCCCGCCGCCGGCCACGTACCATCGGACGATCTTCGGGAGAATCCCCCGTCATGTACAATTCCGCCCACCCGTCGCACTTAAGGAAAATACGGACACGCTGGCAAAATGATAGAAATGTAATGATCACCTTGAACCGAATGGCGCCCGGTCCGTGCAATTAGGTATGGGTATTGTCTTCCACGGCGCGCCGGCGAGCGTGCCATGATCGCGCACCAGCGGCCGGGGGCCCGCCTGGAGCCGGTGGCGCGGCCGCGCATCCTGCTCGTCGACGACGAGGAGGCGATACTTTCCTCTCTCGGCCGGGCGCTGACGGCGGAGGGCTACCACATCGATCTGTCCGAGACCGGCTCGGACGGGCTCAAGCGTGCCCTGGCCGAGCCCTATGACCTGGTCATCCTCGACCTGCTGCTGCCCGGCACGGACGGGCGGGCCGTGCTCGGGCAGCTGCTGCGCGACCGGCCCGAGCAAGCGGTTCTCGTCCTGTCCTGCCTTGATGACGTGAGATGCAAGGTGGACTGCCTCGAGCACGGTGCGCGGGACTACCTGACCAAGCCGTTCTCGCTCGCCGAGCTGCTCGCCCGGGTGCGCATCCAGCTGCGCGGGGACAGCTTCGGCGCGGTTATCAGGGTGGGGGCGCTCACGCTGCACGTCGGCCGCATGGTAGCGGACATCGGCCGGGGCCCGATGCTGCTCACCAGGCTCGAGTTCCTGGTGCTCAGAGAGCTGATGGAGCACGCCGGGCAGCCGTTGTCGAAAGGCCAGCTGCTCGCGTCGGTGTGGGGCTACGACTTCGAACCCGGTTCCAATATAGTCGGCGTGTGCGTGCGGCGGTTGCGATCGAAGCTCGGCGACCACGTGATCAAGACGACACGCGGTGAAGGGTATCAGCTCGCGACCGGATGACCCGGGCCTGCGCTCGGCGCGCAAACCCGGCATCCGGCGTGGATGGCTTGACCTGGCCTGGGCAGCCCTGTCGCTGCTGAACGTTGTCGCGATCATCATCTGGCCATCCCCCGACACCATCCCGTTCCACCTCCTCTCGATCAGCTTCGCGGCGCTCTACGGCCTGCGCATCTGGCCCGCCAGCCCGATGCTGTGGGGGCTGGGGATCGTCATCATCACGACCTTCGCGGCCGTCGGCTTCGACCTCCTGAAAGATGCGGGCCAGGTCGAAGAGGTAGGTGAGATGCCGCTCATGGCGGTGATGTTCGTCGCGATCGTATGGCACGCCAACCGCAGGATCACCGCTGACTACGAGCGGCACCTCCTCGATGAGGAGAACGTCCGCCTGCTCACCGGACAGCGCAGGTTTCTTCAGGATGCCTCCCATTACCTGCGCACGCCCGTGACGATCGCCCTCACCCACGCCGAGTTGCTCGCCCGCGACATGACGGGCCGCGAGGAACTGCGCGATGTCCAGGTGATTATCGGCGAGATGGCCCGGCTGCGCCGCCTGAGCGATCGGCTGCTGGTGATCGCGGCGGCTGAGGACCCGGACTTCCTGCGCCTCGAACCGGTGGCGCTCGACCTGTTCGCACTGGAGATGATGGACCGCTGGCAGTCGGCCGCCCGGCGTCGCTGGCGGCTCGGAGAACTCTCGGAGACGATCGTCTGTGCCGATCCCGAACGACTCGGCCTCGCCGTGGATGCCCTGCTGGAAAACGCGATCAGGCACACGTCAGAGAATGACGCCATCCTGATTTCCATTGCCCGCGGCGAAGGCGGCACGGTCCGCATTGGCGTCAGCGACACTGGTGGCGGCATCGCCGCCGGGGAACTGGCGCACGTTTTCGAGAGGTTCCGTACCGGAAGCAACGGCAAGGGCGCGCGGGGTACCGGGCTCGGGCTCGCCCTCGTGCGCGCGGTGGCGAACGCACACGGCGGCGATGTGCAGGTCCGCAGCGCGCCGGGAGAGGGCAGCGAGTTCGAGATCGTGCTGCCCGCGGTCGCCAGCCAGGTCTAGGGCCCCGGAGGTGCCCTAGACCTGGCGCGCTCCGTTCGGCGCGGTCAGTCTCCGCCCGCCGTCGCCCAGGCGGCCACCGAGCCGTGCACCGCCAGGCTGACGAACTCACCCGGTTCGGGTGGATCACTGCGGCTGACCCTGATGCGGAGTTCACTGGCATCGCCGTCCCGGTCGCCGCAGGCGTCCGGGCGCACGGCGATGAGGGCGTCGTGGCCGTAGTAGTGGGTGGCGGTGACGCGGCCGGGAATCGTGTCGGACCCCGGCGGCGTCAGGGTGATCTGCTCGGGCCGGATCAGGACGGTGACCTGGCCCGGCGTGGGGGCCTGCTGGCCTGTGTGGATGCCGTGGCGGCCGAGCGCCGTGGTGACCCGCGCTCCGTCCCATGTGCCAGTCAGCAGGTTGGCGGTTCCGACGAAGGTGGCGGTCTGCGGGTCGGCGGGACACTGGTACAGCTGGCGGGGGGTGTCGGCCTGGATGATCTGCCCGTTGCGCAGGACCGCGACATGGTCGGCGGCGGACAGGGCCTCGTCCTGGTCGTGGGTGACCAGGACGGTGGTGGTGCCGGTGGCACGCAGGACGGCCAGGACATCGGCGCGGACGGTGGCGCGCAGCCCGGCGTCGAGGGAGGAGAACGGCTCATCGAGCAGGATGAGGCTGGGCTGGCTGGCCAGGGCCCGGGCGAGCGCGACGCGCTGCTGCTGTCCGCCGGACAGCTGGTGGGGGTAACGGTTGGCGAGGCCGGTGAGCCCGACAAGCTCGAGGACCTCGTCGGGGCGAGGGCCGCGGCGATCGCGCCGGGGAAGCGGGAAGGCGACGTTGCCGCGGACGGTCAGGTGCGGGAACAGCGCGCCGTCCTGCGGGACCAGGCCGATATGGCGCTGCTCCGGCTTGACCCGGTGGCGGCCATCGTCCACGAGCGTGTCGTCTACGGTGACACATCCCCGGTCGGCAGGCTCGAAGCCCGTGATCACGCGTAGCAGCGTGGTCTTGCCTGAGCCCGAGGCTCCCAGGATCGCGGTGAGCGCACCGGATTTCACCTGCAGGTCGATGCCGCGCAGCACCGGGGTGCCGGGGTAGGACTTGTGCAGGCCCGTCACGCTGAGGCCGGTCATGACTGCCCCCTGGCCTCGCCGCGGCCCGGGCCGCGGTCGAACCAGCGTTGCAGCAGGCAGCCGGGGATGGCCGCGATAGCCACGATCACGATGGCGTACCGGCTCGCCGAGGCGTAGGAGGAATTCTGCTGGTAGGCCCAGAACGCGGTGGCCAGGGTGTGGGCACCGGAGGGGATCAGCACCAGGGTGGCGGTCAGCTCCACGACAGCGGCGAGGAACACGAGCGCGGCGCTGGCCGCGATGCCCGGTGCCACCAGCGGGAGGGTGACCCGCGCCAGCGCCGCGGCGGGCCGGCAGCCCAGCGACCGGGCGGTCTCCTCCAGCCGGGGCGGTGCCTGGGCCAGGCTGGCGCGCAGGCTGACCAGCGCGAGCGGGAAGAACATGATCGCATAAGTGATCACGAGCAGCTCCGGTGTCTGGTAAAGGGGGTAGGCGGCGTGGATCGCGAAGAAGACGAGGGCTAGCGCCAGCACCAGGCCGGGCAGGCCCTGGGACAGGTAGCCGATCCGCTCGAACAAGGTGCCGAGGCGGCCGCGATGGCGGACGAACAGCAGCGCGACCGGGAACGCGGCCACCGTCGCGAGGATGGCGGCTGAGCCGGCGTAGATGAGGGTGTTCGCGGCGGCGCCGGCCAGCGGGATCGGGGGCAGCGTGGTATCCGGTGCCTGGAGCCGCCAGTAGACGACGGTGCTGACGGGTACGCCCACCGCCAGCCCGGTGAGTACGGCGAACCCGCCGGTCACCGGCACGGTGGCCCAGCCGAGCCGGTACCTGTGTATCCGCAGGACGCGCGCGCTGGCAGCGTTGCCAGCGGTCGTGCGGCCGGAGCCACGGCGGCCTACGATGTGCTCGCCGCCGAGCGCCAGCAGGCTCAGCAGCACGAGCAGGAGCGACAGGGCGCTGGCCGCGGGGGCGTTGAAGCCCAGGGTGAACTCGGTGAAGATCTCGGTGGTGAACGTCTGGAACCGCAGGATCTCGAACGCGCCGAACTCGGCCAGCAGGGCCAGCGTGACCAGCAGGCAGCCGCCCAGCAGCGCGGGCCTTATCTGCGGCAGGACGACCCGCCTGAACGCGGCGAGGCGGCCGGTGCCCAGGCCGCGGGCGACCTCGTACAGGGTGCTGTCCGCACGCCGCAGCGCGGCGGCGACGGGCAGGTAGATCAGCGGGAACAGGCCCAGCGTCATCACCAGGACGGCGCCCCAGAGCCCGTGCACGGCCGGGCTCAGGGACGACCACGTGTAGCCGGTGACGAAGTCGGGGATGGCCAGCGGCAACAGCATGAGCACGCGCCACATGCGGCGCCCGGGCAGGTTGGTGCGCTCGATGCACCAGGCCGCGCCCACCGCGATCAAGGCCGCGCAGGTGGTGACGGCCAGGGTGAGCTCGACCGTGCTGGCCAGCAGCGTCAGGGTCATCCTGCGCATCAGCAGCCGGCTGATCAGGGGCCAGCCGACCCCGGACGCCTGCCAGATGAGGAACGCCACGGGCAGCAGCAGCGCCGTGCAGACCAGCGCCGCCGTCCCGGTGAGCGGCCACGGCGGCCGCCGGCCGGCCAGGCCGGCGGCCTGCGCCCCGTCGCTCGCGGCCGGGCCACCGGAAGCGGACCTGTCCGGGAGTACCGTCGTGGCGAGCGGGGAGCCGTTCATGGTCTGCATGCTGCCTCTGTCATCTGATTCGGGCGTCATCCGAGCTGGGCCTGCTGCAGCAGGCTGAGCGGGAGCGCGCCGTCGCCGAGATCGGCGACGGTGTTCGGTGCCGGGCTGAGCTGGCTGAGCGGGGTCAGCAGGGCGGCCGCCGCCATCCCGGGCCGGAGCGGGTACTCGTAACTGTCGGAGTGCGCGATGATCGCCTGCCCCTGCGCGCTGACCAGGAACGCCAGGAACTTCTGCGCCGCGGCCTTGTGGCTGCTCGAGGCCAGCACCCCCGCGCCGGAGACGTCCAGCACATAGCCGCTGTCGCCAGGGGCGAGGTGCGCGACCGCCGAGTGCATGGCCGCCGCGCCGACCTGCAAGCGCAGCCGGTACCAGTAGTAGTTGTTGATCAGCGCGATCTGCACCTGCCCGGAGTTGACCTTCGCTATGACGGTCTCGTTGTCCGGGTAGACGCTGCCCCCCGCATTGGCCTTGAGCCCCTTCAGCCAGGCCAGCGCGGCCGCCTGGCCGTGCGCCCTGGTGATCGAGGTGATGACCGGCTGGAGGTCCGTCTCGCTCGGGGCGAACCCGAACTTGCCCTTCCATTTCGGGCTGGCCAGGTCCAGCGCCGACGCTGGCAGCTGAGCCTGGCTCAGTGCGCGCGTGTTGTAGACCAGCACCGTCACCCGGGCTGATACTCCCACCCAGTTGCTCGCCTGGGAATCGAAGCGGGCGGGAACGGACCCGAGCGTGCTCGCGCTCACTGGCGCCAGCAACTGATGCTCGGCCAGCTTCTCCAGCGGCGGAGAGTTCTCCGTGTAGATCACGTCGGCGGGCGACCGGGAGCCCTCCTGCAGGATCTGCGCCGTCACCACCGCCTCGGCGTCCGAGCGGACCTTCACGCTGATGCCGGTCTTCTTTTCGAACGCTGCCACCAGGGCCTGCGTCGTCTGCTCATGCTGGCCGTTGTACAACGTGATCGTCTGAGCCGCCCCAGACGAACCCGCGGACGCGGCCCCGCCGCATGCCGCCAGCGATCCTGCCAGCAGCCCGCAAGCAGCAAGGCCCGCGACCCGAACAGCTCTCACCATCACCACAACCTCCACATCCCAGATGGGTTTACCTGTTATCAGGGAACTGGTTAGTCCGAGTCGCTCGTTTGTTGCCAGACCGACTACCTTGCCAAGTTTCAGCGGAAGCCTACAAGGCGTCTATGGGTTATCTCAGGAAGATCACGCTAGATTAAATTTTTGTAAGGCTAGGCTTTCCTGACCAGGCTTTCCGTCCGTAGATGACATTTTTGTAATATCCGACAGGATTTTGTAAGATCTGGCTTCCTGGATACGGCAGGCAAGGCCATCGAGCGAATGTATGCTCACCTCCATAGGGAGCCTGATAGCTACAAAGAAGCGATTGCCGGCCGTCCTCTCGGGGGTACGTTCGCGCCGTTATATGCCGTACGTATCGCCGATCTATTGACACCTCCGCGCGGTTAATCGCGAGTGCGGAAAAGCTTTCGCAGAGCCCGATCACGAATGCCGGCCGCACCCGCCCGCCTCCTGCCCCTGGCAGTCTCGTCCATGGAGACCGCAAGAATTAAGGTAAGGCAAACCTAACTAAGGTTTACCTAACATCAACCCGGCCCGGCTGTCAAGGTGCCGTCGCCCGCAGCCTCGCCGGGGTACACGCCCTCATCCTCCTCATGCCGCCTCGCCGGACCGCGGGGCCGCTCCCGCCGCACTGCATGTCCGCAGGGTTCGGGCTAGGCTGGCCTAGCAGAATCGAGGACGGACAGTGAACCGAGCAGATGACCTCATCGACACCACAGAGATGTATCTGCGCTCTGTGCTGGAGCTTGAGGAAGATGGCGTAACTCCGCTACGCGCGCGGATCGCCGAGCGGCTGGGGCACAGCGTGCCCGCGGTGTCGCAGACGGTGGCCCGGATGCAGCGCGACGGGCTGCTCACGGTCACCGGAGATCGCCGCATCCAGCTCACCCCGCGCGGCCGCTCGGCCGCGACCCGGGTGATGCGCAAGCACCGGCTCGCCGAGTGCCTGCTCGCCGATATCCTCGGCCTGGACTGGCACCTGGTTCACGACGAGGCCTGCCGGTGGGAGCACGTGATGAGCGAGGCAGTGGAGCGGCGGGTGCTCGACATCCTCGGACACCCGACGGAGTCACCGTACGGGAATCCCATCCCCGGGCTCACCGAACTCGGGGATGACGAAGGCGATGACCTCTTTGGTGGTATGGTCGCGCTGGCCGAAGTGCCGAAGGCGAGCGGCAGTGTGGTGGTGCGCCGCATCGGTGAGCCGATTCAGTCCGACACGACGCTGCTGAGCCGGCTACGTCTTGCCGGGTTGCGCCCGAATGCCGCCGTGCCAATCAGCCGGGTCGACGGCCGGGTCCGAATCGGCGCAGGCGGTCAAGGGGTCGAGCTCGACGAAACGACCGCGGCCCACGTATTCGTCACCACCGCGTAACCACAAATTTGTAACCATTAGCCTGGCACCAGGCAGCCGTCCATCCGTCCCATTGGCGGCTGCTGCGGGACTACCTGACCAGTGCGTTCTCGTCTGCAAAGAGTGTCTCACTCGCAGAACTTCAAGATGACTTTTATATCACGAACGTATCACGCGACTTCTGTGATGGCGGGGGTTCCGCCGCGCTACGATCCATCGAGTTAGGTTAGCCTTAGCTAAGTTGGAGGAACGGGTGCGGCTCTATCTAATCGCTTCCAAGCCAACCGACTCCGTCATTTACGGCTTTCTTCCCGCGGCCGCCCGGCTCGGTCTTGACGTGGCGTTGCTCACTGACCAGGTGGTGGCGCACGAGCGTGCCTGGGCCGGCTCGCGGCTGCTGCCGCGCCCCGGATGCATGGCCGGCGCGAACGGCGACACAGGGCACCGCGCGAACGCCGCACCGGTCCCGATCCACCAGTGCGATGTCTGGCACGCTGGTGAGCTGATCCGCGCGATCGCCGCACTGCCAGCCCCGGATGCGATCTTCTCCAACTCCGACCATCTGCAGACGCAGACCGCGTTGGCGGCGGCGTATTTCGGCGTGCCCGGCAAGGACTGGCGCGCGTCGATGCGCGCCAAGAACAAGTCGCTCATGCGCCACCGGCTGGCTGAAACGGGAACCGAGCAGGTCGCCGTGGCCGAGATCCGGCCCGATAGCGGGCACCCCCTTCGCCACCTGACATACCCGGTGGTCCTCAAGCCGTCCGAAGGGGTGGCCAGTGAAGATGTCATGCTCGTCGGCGGTCCTGACGAGCTGGCGGAGCGATGCGCGCAGATCTTCGCTCGCCGGCCAGGCGACACTCTGCTCGCCGAAGAGTACCTGCCCGGTGCGCTGTGCACACTGGAGACGCTCGGGGACGGCGTTACGACATGGGTGCTTGGCGGGTTCCGGACACAGCTCTCGCCGCTTCCGTTCTTCATCGAGGAACGGCTCACCTGGGACGCCCCGGTGCCGGACGAGGCCAGGCGGCACGTCCTGCCCGCGCTCGCCGAGCTTGGTGCCACGTTCGGCGCCTGTCACACCGAGTATGTCCTCGACGCCGGCCGCGGTCCCCGGCTGATCGAGGTGAACGACCGGATGATCGGCGATCATTGCGACTTCGTTCTCTCGGACCTGCTCGGCGTCGACCTGTTCGAGCGTGTCCTGCGAGTTCACCTCGGGGAGCCGCTGCCGCCAGGCTCGCCGCCGGAGCCGCGATCCGGCCTGGGCCATGCGGTCATCGACTACGTGGTCGCGGACCTCCCCGGCGTTCTCACCACGGCCCCGCCCGCTGGCCCGCAGCCGGGCACCGAGCCCGGCGTCGAGCTCTCCTACCGGCCGCTGCGCGACGTCGGCGACAGTATCGAGCTCATTCACGCCAACCGCGATTACCTGGGCGTGATCAGCGCGATGGGCGCGGATCCGGTCGCGGTGGAGCTCTCCGTGGCTGCGGTACGTGCATCCGGGGGCTGGGAGATCGCAGGGGAATCCCGCTCGTGATCGCCGATGAGCCGGGGGCGGAACGCGAGCTGGCCGCCCGGGTGATCGACACGCTGCTGCGCGAGAACTACGCCGACCTGTCGCAGCGGGTGCACGTTCACCGCGGGAGTCCTGTCCTGTCCCTGCCGCGGGATCATGGCAAGTCCTGCCTCATGGTGCCCCTCGAACCCGACGGATTCCTCGGTGACCTCCGGGTCAGGCGGGCCCGGCATGGTGATTCCCCGGGCGGCGGCTCCACCGCAGCCTGCCCGCCGCTCACCCTCGATGATGTGGACTCGGCGCTGGCGGCGATCAGTGATCCCCTGGACCGCGCCGGGGTCGCCGCCTTCGCCGCCGAATGCCGTCAGGCGCTGGCTACGCTCCGGCTTCGGGAGCGCTGCCTTCCCGATGTCCGCGCCGGGCTCGCGCGAGGATGGCAGCCGGGCCATGACGCGTGGTCTGGGGCAAGCGGTCAGCTCGGGTATGAGGCGCTGGCCGCCGCGATGCCGCATCCCGCCTATCCGACCTCGGAGTGCAGGCTCGGTGTCAGCGAGGAAGACTCGTTGCGCTACGCGCCGGAGTACCTGCCGGAGTTCATGCTCCACTGGGCCGCGGTACCGCGCTCGTGCCTGATCATGGCCGGTTCGCATGAGCATCACCCGCCAGGATGGCCGACGGCGCCCGAGGTGGGCCTGCCTGAATCGCTCGCCGCTACCCACGACCTGATACCAGTTCACCCGGTCACCGCCCGCCACCAGCTTGCCCGCGCTCTGGCCGAGGCCGGGCTGACCGCGTCCGCTGAACCGGCGGCGCGAGCGGTCATCGCGCCCGGCACGTCGCTGCGGGTACGCCCCACGTTGTCCATGCGGACGGTGGGCGTCGCAGGCCAGCCGCGCAGCCACATCAAGCTGCCGCTTCCCACGAGCACCCTGGGCCTGCTGAACCGCCGGTTCATCAAGCCAGGCACTCTCGCGGACGGTGCGCTCGTGCACAGCATCCTGACCACCGCTATGCGCCGTGACGCGCTGCTCGGCGGCCTGATGCTGGCCGACGAGGGCACCTACGCGCACGCGGGTCATCCCTACCTCGCCTACCTGCTCCGCCGGCTCCCGGCCGGCCTGGAGGAGTGCCGGATCGTCCCGGTCGCAGCGCTGCTCGCGCCGAGCGCAGGCACCGCCGCAGGCGCCGGGCGGCCGCTGGTCATCGAGGAGCTGGCCGACTGGGCCACGGGCGGGGATCTCCCCAGGGTGCTCGGCGCGTACCTCGGATCGCTGTTCGACCTGCACGTGCGGCTGTTCGTCCGGTACGGCATCGCCCTGGAGGCACACCAGCAGAACACGGCGCTGGTGCTCAGACGGCCCGGCGAGCCCACGCAGGAGCGGGCTCCCCGTCTGCTCCTGAAGGATTTCGACGGCGCCCTGATCCATCTCCCTCGCCTCGCGTCGGCCCTCGGGCCCGACGCGCCAGACGAATCCGCGTTCGCGGATCCTCGCCTGCTCTCGCGTTCGGATGACGCGCTCGCCGACGTCTTCATCACGATCACCGTGCACCTGTGCGCGGGCGCGCTCGCCTTTGGTCTCGCCGACCGCGGCGTGGCACCACTGGAGGACCTGCTCGGCCTGGTCAGGCGCAGCCTGGCCGCCGCGCTTGACCGCCACGCCGGCTGGCCTGCGGCGTCCGTGCTGCGGGCCCGCGTGCTCGAGGCGGATCGCCTTCCTGGCAAGTCGATGGTGACGGCGGGGACCCTGGTCGCCAAATCGCGCACCGGTGCTGGCGACATCAACAAGTTCTACGGAACGAACGGCCCCAACTACCTACAAAGTCATCGATGACCCGAGGAGCTGCGAGTGAACCCTGACACGCTGACCGCTCAGGCACTGCTGAACTGCCTGGTCCGTGAGGTATCAGGTCCCGAGGAGCAGACGTGGGAGACCGGCGGTCACCTGATGGTCCGGCTGGCCAGGTCGGACCGGCTCCTGCGGATCACGTCGCGGCGCCCGTCAGCCGGCCTCGGTCCGCGGCTCACCGGCGAAGCGCAGATACGGCGCGATGACTCCTGGCATCCGGTCGGCTGGGAGCAGCTCACGCGACTGATCGCGGAAGAACTGACGCTCGCCACCGGCGAACCTAATGACGAGTTCGCCGGGCAGGTGCGGAGCAGCCATGAGGCTCTCACCGCGATCATGCGGGCCCGCGGGGCGGCCGGGGCCGGCGCTCCGGAGGCCAGCCTGGGCGATCCTCGTGTGGACCGGTATCTGGCCAGCGAGCAAGCGCTGGTCGCCGGGCACCGGTTCCATCCCGCGCCCAAGGCACGCGAGGGCGACCCGCGCGAATGGCTGCCTTTCGCTCCCGAGGCAGGGGCGCGGTTCCCGCTGCGCTTCCTCGCGGTTCGCGGCGACGCGATGGACACCGATGGCGACACCACGGGCCTGGACAGACTCGGCGCCCCGGCGCCGCCGCCGGGATACCACGTCCTGCCCGCACATCCATGGCAGCTCCGGCTGCTGGCGGGACGGCCGTGGCTGCGGCAGGCGCTTCGCGACCGTCTCCTCATCGATCTCGGGACGGGGCCGCGGGAGGTGGTGCCCACATCGTCGGTCCGCACCGTTTACGACCCGGTGGCCGACATCTTCTGCAAGTTCAGCCTCCACGTGCGGATCACCAACTGCGTGCGCAAGAACTCCTGGTACGAACTGGCCGGCTCGATCACCCTGACCAAGCTGCTCGCGCCCGTCTTCGACGATCTGGCGCAGCGCTTTCCCGGGACCGCCGTGCTTGGCGAGCCAGGGTACCGAACGGCCGAACTGGCTGCCGAGGAAGCAGGTGAGGGCCTCTCGGTGATTCTCCGGTCCGGCCTGCGTGGCTGCCTCGCCCCTGGCGTGACCCCCCTGCTGGCCGGGTCCCTGACCGAGCCGGCTCCCTGTGGAGACACCGGTGTGCTGGACGACCGCGACCCTGACTGGCTGCTCGGATGGTGGGAGGCATACCTGCGCAGGATCATCCCTCCCGTGCTGCACGCGCTCTTCGGCCACGGTGTGGTGCTCGAGCCGCACCTGCAGAACGTACTGGTCGGCGTGGACTCCGACGGGCTGCCCGCGCAAGCCATCTTCCGTGACCTTGAGGGCGTCAAGCTGCTCTCGCCCCGTCATGACGCGCTGCTCACGACGCTGAAGCCCGGCGTCGCCCGCGCCCTTGCCCACGACTCCGAGCGTGGCTGGAATCGCGTCGCCTACTGCCTGCTCGTGAACAACCTGGCCGAGATCGCCGCGGCCATCGCGGACCGCCATCCCGGCCCGGAAGACCAGCTCGAGGCTGACCTGTGGGGCTGTGCGCACGGCGTGCTCGCCGGATTCGCGCGAGATCACGACTGGCCGCCGCAGCTGCGGGCGGTGCTGGCCGGGGTTCCGCTGCCGGCCAAGGCGAACCTGCGGCTGCGCTGGGCGCGGGCGGCGGACCGCGAGGCGACCTACCTGCGGGTGCTGAATCCGCTGAGCGAGCATGCCTTCGCATGGAGCCGCAGGATGACCTGGCCATGCCGAGTCCCGTGACCGCCGATCCCGGCCGCGGCGCGGCCGGGATCGAGATACCAGGCCGGGTACGCGAGCTCGCCGAGCGCCTTGGCCGCGATGACACCGCGCTGCCCGCGTACCTCTACGACCTGGAGGGGCTGGCCGAGCATGTGGTAAGCATCAGGGCCGCCATCCCGAGAGAGGTTGAGCTCTTCTACGCGGTCAAGGCAAATCCGGATCCGTCGGTGCTGCGTGTCATAGCCCGGCTGGCTGACGGCCTCGAGGTCTCCTCGGGCGGCGAGCTGCGGCACGCGGCGGCGGCGGTGCCTGGCTGCCGGCTCGCGTTCGGCGGTCCCGGCAAGACGAGCGCGGAACTGGCTGCCGCGGTCCATGCGGGAACGTCCCGGTTCCACGTGGAAAGCCCGCAAGAGCTGCGGCTCCTCGCCTCGGCCGCCCTGGCCGCCGCCCGTGGCGTCGATATCCTGCTCCGGGTCAATCTTCCGGCCACCGGCGCCGCCCCGCCGGAAACAGGCACCGGGCTGATCATGGGAGGAAAGCCGTCGCCGTTCGGGATGGATCCGGCTGTGCTCGACCTCTGCACGGACTGGCTCTCAGCGAGCGGCCTCGCATCTGGCCGGCTGCGGCTGCGCGGGCTGCATGCGCACCTGGCCAGCGGGCTGGAGGCCCCCGCCCTGCTCGACTCCGCTGTTCGCGTGCTGGATTTCGCCAGGGAGTGGTGCGCCCGGCACGGCGTGCGGAGCCCGGAGATCAACCTCGGCGGGGGAATGGCGGTGGACTACCGGAGGCTGGGCTCCGTGTTCGACTGGGCCTCGTACGGGCGCGGCCTCGCCCGTGCCGCCCTTGCGGGCGAGACCCTCCGCATCGAGCCCGGCCGCGCGATGACCGCGTACTGCGGCTGGTATATCACGCGGGTGCTGGACGTGAAGCGCAGCCACGGTGAGGAGTTCGCCGTGGTGGCGGGCGGGACGCACCACCTGCGGACCCCGGTGGCCAAGGGGCATGACCAGCCGTTCGCGGTCATTCCCGTCGCCTCATGGTCACATGGCTGGACCCGGCCCGGCGTGGCGGCGGAGCACGTGACGATAGTCGGACAGCTCTGCACGCCCAAGGACGTCCTGGCGCGGGACGTCGCAGTGGCCCGGCTGCGGGCAGGTGACCTGGTCGCGTTCGGGCTGGCCGGCGCCTACGCGTGGAACATCTCGCATCACGGCTTCCTCATGCATCCGCAGCCCGGCTTCCACTACGTCGGTACCGATTGACGTGGCCGCTCTCCCTAGCCGACATGGCCACCGATCAGGTGGCCCATCAGGAAGGCCGCGCCGGTCGCCAGGAACGCCGCGGTGAACTGGCGCAGGCCTCCCATCAGCATGGACCGCCCGGTCAGCTTCGCCACCGCGGCGCCGCCCGCGAGCGCGGACGCCCCGGCTATCACCAGTGCCGCCCTAAGGTTCGGGACTCCGGCCAGGAAAGGGCTCAGCGGGAGCAGCGCGCCGACGGTGAAGGCCGCGAACGATGCTATCGCCGCGGTCCGCGGCGACGGCAGGTCATCCGGGTCGATCCCGAGTTCCTCGCGCACGTGCGTGGCGACGGCCCGGTCAGGATCGGCCGAGATCTGCCGCACGACCGCCTCCGCCAGGTTCGGGGAGACCCCCTTTTCGATGAACACGTCGGTCAGCCTTCTCAGCTTCCCGACGGGATCGCGGCGGTGCTGCTTTCTCTCCAGCTCGATTTCCGCCTGTGTCAGCTGGTTCTGCGACCCAACCGAGATGTACTCCCCGGTCGCCATGGAGAACGCGCCGGCTATCAGGCCGGCGATGCCGGTCAGCACGATTGCGCCGTGGCCTCCCCCGCCCCCGCCGATGCCGGCGATCAGCGAGGAGTTGGTTACCAGCCCGTCCATCGCGCCGAACACGGCTGGGCGCAGCCATCCGCCAGAGACGTCCCTGTGCTCACGCAGCACCTCGTCCCCGTCGTCTTTCGGGAGAAGCACGAGCCTGTTGCCGAACGGCAGCCACCCCATGACGCGCTTGCCGTTGGAGTGCGGGTACTCGGGCGCCGGCCTGACGTCGTGTGGCCGGTGTGTGAGCAGGGGCCCGCTGTCGGGCGGGTACGCGGGCATCGGGCCGCTATTGGACAGCGGGTACCCGGATGCTGGCCTGCCGTTCGCCGGCCGGTATACGGGCATGGGCCCGCTGTCGGGCGGGTACGCGGGCATCGCGCTGCCGTTCGCGGGCGGGTACCCGGGCGCCGGCCTGCCGTTGCGCGGCCGGTATGCGGGCATGGGCCCGCTGTCGGGCGGGTACGCGGGCCCCGCGCCGCCGTTCACTGGCGGGTACCCAGGTGACCTGCCGTTCGCCGGCCGGTATACGGGCATGGGCCCGCTGTCGGGCGGGTACGCGCGCATCGCGCCGCCGTTCGCCTGGGGATACCCAGGCGACCTGCCGTTAGGCGGCGGATATCCCGGCGCGGGCCGCCCATCGGTCAGCTGGCGCATGGGCGTGCCGTTCATGCGGGCAGGCGCGTAATCCGGCTGGCCGGCGACCCGGTGCCGGCCGCCAGATCGCGCCCTTCCGGAATCCGCATATCTCCGGTAGGGATCATCCTCGGAGGGCCATGCCTCACCAGGGCGGTAATCGAGGTCGTCCACGTCTTTACCTTGTCTTCACTTGACGATCACGCAAGGCCGGCACGCTTCGGTGAATGGCAGCGGGGAATTCACGACACAAGCTCGCTCTTCGCACCCGGGAGCGCGGAATAGACGTCGTCCCAGAAGGTGATATGTTCCCAGATCTCCAGCCTGGCGGCGTCGATCAGCCTTCGGGTGTCCGTCCTGGAGTCGCGGGCCAGCGTCTCCCACAGCGCCCTGAAGTGTTCCGTCTCGAGGTCTATGTGCAGGTTGAAGAACTCCAGGCCGGATGTCACGCCGTAATGCTCGGAGAGTGCGCTGATGATAATCCTGTTCCGGCTGGGCCCGACGAGTTCCCGCCCGGCGAGGGCGGCTAGCGCCTCATCCCCGCTGCGGTCCACCGGGAAATAGCAGCGAAGAAACGACTCGGCGTAGGCGTCGGTCACCGGCAGTGCCGTGATGTGCGCCGGGTTGTCGATGCCCAAGGCGGCCAGGAACGCGAGCGCCAGCCCGTGATGATCTCCCTTGATCTCCTGTTCCAGGCATGCGATGAGCTCGCCGAGAACATGTGGCACATTCAGTGCCTCGCCGAATGGCGCGCTCTTGACGACACAGATACCGAACCAGCGGTGGAAGCGATTGCGCCACAGGTAATACTGCCCGAAGACATCGCGGACGTGTTCAATATGGGGCCGCCCGGCGGAGAGATCCGAGAAGAAATGGCTCTCGGCAAGCAGGTCATTTACGTATGTTCCGAGACTTTCTGACACAGCTCGGCTGTCGAGTTGCTTCATGTCCGTCCCTAGGAGGAAACAATGGCCTGGCATGCCCGGCCTGATTATTTCGGGTCTACCTCTCATTGCTGCGCCGAAGCTCCACGTAGCAGAGTTTACATTCGCGTGATAGCTGCGCTGGCTACATCGGCCAATTCCGACGTTACAAAAATATCATCGCGGTCGTGCCGGGGCGCGTCGGGGCGCGGACCTGCTCAGATGACAGAAAAGTAGCCGGTGTCACGGCCGGATTCACCCGGGTGATTTGGTTAGGCTAACCTAACTCATTAAGTCCCGGCAAGGCCGATGTTTGCGCCTAGGGGCTATTCAGAACTTGCGGTCGGCGACCCCGGCCACCCGGAACCGCGCCGCCCGGCCACGTCCGCACGCCTAATCCCGCCCGGCAGCGGCGCCGGAGATATCTGGCATTTGGTGTGATGATCGCGAAGACCTTTTGCCAGGAGTAAATAATTCATCACATAGGTATCAAAAAGTCTTCGCGATTTATAGACGTCTCTCGGAAACCCTGTTAAGGGCATGTCGTTACTCGACGCGGACGAAGGATATCGTCTCGTAACGGGTCTCCGCCTTCGGATTACTGTCGGCACACGACAGGAAGGTCGGCGCCAGCCGGGATCCGGCCATGATCATGCGATAGGCGGTTCCCGGGTTGTGTTCGGTGCGGTGGATGACCTCGACCTCCCAGAGGTCAGCCTCGTCCGCCGAATGCCCCTGCCAGCCGGTGCCTAGCTCGGCCGGGGCGGGACGTACCGACGATACCCGGACGGCGCGGCGGCGGAAGTCCCCGAGCCGGACCGCGGCGGCGTGCAGCGCGGCCTGCGCCAGGGGCGGCTGACCAGAGCGGCCCCGGTAATGGGACAGCACGAGCTGGCCCGCGTCGAATCGTTGCAGGACCTCAAGAGCCGATTCCGGGTCCAGCCAGCCGAACATGTCCCCCGTGGGCAGGAGCATGATGGTCGCCGCGAAACGGTGGCCGCCGAGGTGCGAGCACTCCCAGGTGTCCCAGTCGGTGGCGGTGGCTACCGCCGCGGCTACTGGGCGCCCGCGGATGGCGCAGCACTGGTCGCGCTTGCCATTCGTGCACACCAGGGCTAGCCGCTGTGGCCCCGTGGCGCTGGCCTCACCCGGGATGGCGGTGGTGAGATCAAGGCTGAGCAGATCGGCGGGATCGCGCCAGGTGCCCCAGAGGACCCGCTCGGCCTCGGGCGACGTGTCGGCGAACGCCCAGGCCATGGCCCGCTGCCTGGTGCCGGACCCGCCTGATGGATGACGGCCGGGCCGGCGGATCAGTACGACGTGGGTGTCGGCGGCCGCCGCCGCCCGGGTGAGCTGGCGGGCGACCTGAGCATCCATGCGCTTCTCATCCAGGGCGGAACTTCCCCAGGGACCGGGCGTCTCCAGCAACAGAAACCGGCGGTATCGCACGGCGCTGGCCTGAAGCGGTTCGCCGCGCATCCGCGCGGCATCGGCGCACCGCATCGGGGGCAGCTCCAGCAGCGTCTCCAGGTTCTCGCCGGAGTCGGTTCCGGGCAGAGTGCGGCCGGAGACGCCAGGTGAGCAGGTGTCTTGCGTCATCACCCGTCCTTGTGCGGCCGAGGCCGTCTTGTCAGGATCACAGTGGCGTCACGATCACAGTGGCGTCACGATCACAGTGGCGCGCCACCGGGCCGGCCGCAGGCCAGGTAAGTGATCGGTAATTGATCTCTCGCGCGGAGCCACGCGGCACGGTGAGGGGCGATGCGCCACGTCTTGGCTGTTCAGGCTGCCAGCCGAGGCCGCCTGCCAGCAGGGCGAAGCCCAGTGACCTGACGGCCGGGAGCTCAGCGAGGCGCCCGGTTCAACGTGCACGCTTAACGATTTATTACAAATTAGGTTAGCCTAACTTCTTTCCCCCGTCCCGGGATCGCCGCATGGTCACCTAGATATGGTAAGGCTAACCTAAGTTCCGCTCGTGGCGGTCGACGGCGGCAAGTTCTCGCCGGGAGCGGATGTGCAGCTTGCGGAATACCCGGGTGAGGTTGGCCTCGACGGTTTTGTCGCTGATGTGCAGGGTGGCGGCGATCTGCTTGTTGGTCTGGCCGTCGTCGGCCAGGCGCGCGACGTGCTGCTCGGTGGGCGTGAGGTCGTGGGGAGAGGCGCTGCGCAGGCCCAGCCGGCGGATTTCCGCCGTAGCCTGTGCGGACCACAGCGGGTTCGGCAAGGTGTCGAAGATCTGCCGAGCCTGCTGGAACGCTTCGCGCGCCAGCAGCTTTTCCTTGCGCCGTCGCCGGATCCGGCCCGCGGTCAACAGGGTGCGGGCGTGCTCGAAGGGCATGGCGGCGGCTTGTGCCTGGCGGAGCGCCTGCGCGGCGGCATCGGCGGCGGCGTCGAGGTCGCCGCGGGCGGCGTGCAGCAGGGCGCGTCCTCTGGTGGTGATCATGGCCAGCCATGGGTAGGGGGCCGCCTGAGCGCGTTCTTCCAGCCGCTGCTGCAGGGCGGCGGCGCGGGCCAGGTCGCCCGTGGCGAGCACCGTCTCCAGATAGTCGCCGTGGAACCGGTGCCGGGCCGGCTCGGCCAGTCCCATGGACGCCGCCAGCTGGTCGGCGCGGGTGAGATGGCGCTCGGCGTCGGCGAGTTCGCCGAGTGACAGGGCGATGAAGCCAAGCACGCCCAGGTGCAGCACCGCGACGAATGGGTCGTCGCGGGGGGCGACGATCTCGATCCCGCGTCGGGCGGCCGCGCGGGCGGTGTCCGTCTGGCCGAGATAGGCGTCTGGCAGCGCCTGAATGTAGCAGGCGAGGCTGGACAGGCGTTTGTGCCCGGTCTGCTGGAAGGCGGCGGCTGCCTCGGCCGCGTGCGCCTTGCCCTGACGCGGATGCCCGAGCCAGCATTCGATTTCCGCGAGATGGAAGTGGGCACTGGCGATGCCGGGTTCGTCGCCGTGGTCGGCTGCCTGCTGGAGCAGGGCCCGGCAGTCGGTTCTGGCCGCGGGCAGGTCCAGGGATCTGGTCCACTGGCACAGGAAGAACTGTGCGCCTGCCCACTCCCACGACCGGTTGTACCGGGACACGAGGCTGCGAGCGCGGGCCAGGTCGCCGGCCGCGATGCCGCGGCCGGCCAGGAAACCGTAGTAGCCCCTGGCCAGCAGCGCACACGCCTGCATGTCCGGGTCGGCCGCGGTCTCGCCGCTCTCGAGGAGGGCGACCGCCGCTTCGGCGTCGCTGACGCAGGCGGAGGTATCCTGCTCGGCGAACCAGGCGGCACGCAGGTGGATGCTGGCCCGAAGCAGCCTGTCACCTCCTGCCTCGGCCAGGGCACGGCGGCACAGTGCCACGGCCGTCGTGGAGCTGTGCTGGTAATACACGACCGTGGCCAGGACCAGCAGAGCGCGGGCCAGTTGCGGCCCGGCAGTCATACCCGCGGTGACCTCTTCCAGCATGGAACGGGCCCGGCCGGCGTCGCCCACCAGGAGCAGGCACAGCGCCGCGGCGACCGTCCGCTCTGCCGCGTCGCCGGGGTCGCTGCCAGGCGTCCGGCGGCTGGCTAGCTCCCACAGCTCGGCCGCCGCCGAGGTGGCGCCCCGGGCGTGAGCGGCGCGTGCCGCCTTCTCCACGGCCGCTGCCACCTCCCGGTCGGGCCCTGGCACGGCCAGCGCCATGTGCCAGGCTCGCTCCCCGTCATCGTTCACGAGCGCGGCCAGGTGCCGGTGCATCCGGCGCCGCCGCGCCGACGGAGCCGCGGCATAGATAGCCGAGGAGAACAGCGGATGTGCGAAACGGACCACGCCGTCGCGCAGGCACAACACCCCGCAGTCCTCGGCGCTGTCCAGCAGCCCTTCGGCACTGCCGGGGAACACCTCGCCGTTAGCGCTCAGTGCGGCCCGTATCTGGCCGACCGTAGGATGCGCCATCGCCGAGGCCGCCAGCAGTGCCGTCAGGGTCGCCGCGGGCAGCGCGCTGACCCGCTCGGTGACCAGAGCGGCGATGGACTCCGGGATCGGCAGCGGCTCCCCCGGCGCAAGGCGGGCATGAGACTGGCTCAGCGCCCGCGCGATCTCGACCGCCAGCAACGGGCTCCCGCACGATGCCTCATGCAGGCGCAGTAGCTCCGGCCACGCCATCGTCAGGCCCGTCCGATCCCGGACCAGCTCGTACAGCTCACGCGCAGCAAGCGAGCCCAGCCGCACGCGCCGGACACGGTCACCGCTAAGAATCTGGTCAAGCCCGGCGGGCAGCAGCCCCGGACTGTCCCGGACGGTGGCCAGCAGCAGCACCGGCTCGCTAACCAGCCGCCGGAGCAGGTACGCCAGGACCTCTGCGGTAGCGGCATCCAGCCAATGCAGATCGTCCACCGCGACGACGACGGGTACAGCGGCGGCCAGGTGGCGCACCACGCCGGTGACGGCTGTCGATATCGCCCGGTGGTCGGCACCGCGTCGCGGTGCGGCCCGTTTCAGCAGCGCGACATCCAGCGCATCCCGCTGCGGGCCTGGCAGCGCGTCAAGCGCGTGGCCGGGGACCTCCGCCATGAGGTCGGCGAGTCCAGAAAACGACAGCCATGTCTCCGGCTCCGCCGGGCAGCACCGGATGACCTGGAAGCCGCGGGCCTGCGCCGCGGCGACCCCGTGCCGCCAGACGGTCGTCTTGCCGATACCCGGATCGCCGCAGACAACGATCGCGGCAAAGCCGAGCCCCACCTCGTCCAGGGCCCGCTCAACCGCCGCCAGCTCCACGTCGCGCCCCACCACGCGCATCACGAAACCCCCTTATAACCACCTGCCCGCATCCCGGTTCCTGCGCAAGGGCCGATGCCTCAGCATGTGCGTCTCGCGTACATACACGGGAACGCTGATAGCCCCATCCCCGGTTCACGCACCCAAGCCACCGCGCGGCCGCACGACACGAACACGAGCAGGCAAACGATCCGAGGGTCCAGGGCGACGCCGTGCGGGTGGTGCTGGAGCGAGACCCGCGGGTGCTCGCGGCGGCGGTCGTCGGCCACGACGACCGTGGTCAGGTGATGCGCTATCTCGTGGCGTGCCTGGCTCACCTGATCCGCTCTCCCGGGGAACGTGCGCGTAAACCGGACCGTCTCGACTACTGCCCTCATGCGGGACCTCCTTGCCGTGGAACCCCGCCCCGGTGAGGAGTAACCAAGCTTCAGGTCATCGATGAGGTTCCTGAGAGCGTCGGCGGGGCGGGCTGGCGGGACTTCGCGCACCCGGGCGAGATTCGGCTGATGCGCGGTTCCGCTATCCAAGCTCCCAGGCCGGGGCTACCGTTTGGAGGGATTCAGTGGCTATCTGCAACCGGCAGGCCGGCGCCGGTCATCCACTTCCGCCGTACCGCGACCGCGGACACGGAACTGGGCGATGCCCGGATCGCGGCCGGCGACGCGGTGGTCATGTTCTACGAGTCGGCCAATCGTGACGAGTCGGCGTTCGACGAGCCGTTCCGGTTCGACATCACCCGCAACCCGAACCCGCATGTCGCGTTCGGCGGGGGCGGGCTGCACTTCTGCCTGGGCGCACACCTCGCGCGGGCGCAGCTCAGAGGCTTGTTCTCCCGCCTGGCCGAGCGGGTGAGGACGATCGAGGCAGCAGCACCCGACTACCTGATCAGCAATTTCGTTAACGGCATCAAGCGCATGCCGGTCACCGTCACCCCGCGCTAGCCGAACATGGGCCGGGCGGCATCGACGGCACGCCAGGCACCGTCTCCGGCCCGCTCATGCTGCCCTTTCCAGGATGTGTACGCCGCAGGCCGAGCCGAGCCCGATGACGTGCGTGAGACCGACCTTCGCGCCGGCGATCTGGCGATCGCCCGCCTCGCCTCGCAGGTGGGTGGCGACCTCGTAGACGTTCGCGATGCCGGTGGCGCCGATCGGGTGCCCCTTGGACTCCAGGCCGCCGGAGACGTTGACCGGCGTGCTGCCGTCGCGCCAGGTGGCCCCGGACTCGAAGAAGTCGACCGCTCCTCCGGGCGGGCACAGCATGAGGTTGTCGTAGTGCACCAGCTCCGCGGTCGCGAAGCAGTCGTGCAACTCGACCAGGTCCAGGTCGGCCGGGGACACGCCGGCCCGCTCGTACGCTGTCGCGGCGGCATTGCGGGTCAGGGTGTTCACGTTCGGCAGGACCTGGCAGCCCTCCTCGTACGGGTCTGTGGTCAGCACCGACGCCGAGATCTTCACGGCCCGCCGTCGCTGCCCCGGGTCGAGCGTGTTCAGCTTCGAGCCGCTGACCAGCACGGCGGCCGCGGCACCGTCGGTGTTGGCCGAGCACATCGGGCGGGTGTTCGGGTAGGAGATCATGACGTCGTTCATGATCTCCTCGAGCGTGAAGCGCTTACGGTAGGCGGCCAGCGGGTTGAGGGCCGAATGAGCGTGGTTCTTCTCCGCGATCCGAGCGAACAGCTCGAAGCTGGTGCCGCCGTATTCGTGTTCGTACTCCAGCCCTACCTGGGCGAACACCCCGGGCATGGTCTCGGTGCCGACCAGGCCGTCGGTCGGTGCCACCGCGCCGAAACGGCCGCGGGGGGTCCACACGTCAGACTTCTGCCCCGCGGTGCCTCCGGCCAGCAGCCCTGCCCCGGAAACCTTCTCGACCCCGACGGCCAGGCCCAGGTCCGCTTCACCCGCCTTGATCGCCATCATGACCGTGCGCAGCGCGGTGGCGCCGGTCGCGCAGGCGTTCGCGACGTTGTAAACCGGGATCCCGAACTGGCCGATCTGCTTCTGCACCTGCTGGCCCAGACCGGCCATGGCATGAAACAGGTTGCCGCAGGCCATCACCTGCATCTGCGACATGGAGACGCCGCCATCGGCGAGGGCCCCCAGGCTGGCCTCGCAGGCCAGGTCGACCAGGTCCTTGTCCGGGTACTTGCCGAATTTCGTCATGTGGGTGCCGAGCAGCCACACCGAGTCTGGGCCTGCAGACATTCAGTCCTCCTGCTGGGTCGGCTCGAAGCCGAAGCCGATGGCCTCGACGCCCTGTGCGTCGGTGCCGAGGGAATATGTGGCCAGCCGGACCGGCATGCCGACGCGGACCTGCCGGGGGTCCGGCGGTACGTTGATCATGTTGGCCCGCACCCGGGTGCCGTCGCAGTCGACGACGGCGGCGACGAACGGCACCTTCACCCCCGGGGCCGCGACCTGGACGATCGTGAATGTCCGGATGGTGCCCTCGGCCGGGACCGCAAACGGGCGGAAGCGGGTACCTGAGCAGGCGGCGCAGGCGATCCGCTTGTCGAAGAAGCGGGCACCGCACTGCTCGCACTCGCTGGCCACCAGGTGCGGTCGCGGTTCGAGGGCGAGGTAGGCGACCAGCGGGACGGCGCCGGCGCTCGTCATGGCTTCGGGGGTCTGCGGTGTCACCTGTCCACGATAGCGTCGGCCCGACGGGCCATCCGGGCCCGTCGGCGCCGCTGCTGACATCGCCCGCGAACCCGGCGAGCCCTCTCCGCTGGCCCAGGGCCATCGCCATGGATGCCCGGCCGGTACCGCGGCCGGGCATCCAGATACGCGCCCTCGGCCAGCCGCAAAGGGCCTCAGACGACCAAGGTGATCAGGTCGGCGGCGATCTCGGCCGGGTCTACCACCGAGTCGAACGAGACCACCTTGACATGGCTCTTGCCGAACTTGTCCTGGGCCTGGTTCTTCCTCGCGCTCTCCTGGTAGGCCTGCAGGGTGGCGTCGTGCTTCTTCCCGTGGCCGACGATCGCGACCACGAAGACCCGCTTGGCGGTGGCCTTCTCCAGGACCGGCTCGAAGTCCATCCAGTCATCGGCCTCGCCGTCGGTGAGCACGACGACTTCCATGACCGGCTGCTCGTCGGGGTCGCGGTCGCCGAACTCCTCGTCGTAGTCAGAGAGCGCCGCCTTCCAGGCGGGCATGATGTAGGTCCTGCCACCCCAGGCGATGGAGTTGAGCCTGCGCTCCAGATTCGAGGTGTTCAGGTCGCCGATCTCGATGTGCTGGTTGGCGAACCCGTGCGTCATCAGGCCGCCGCGCTCGTCGCTGCCGCCCGCCTGCTCGGCCGCGGCCTCGGTGTCCTCGGTCTCCAGGGCCCGCACGAGACCGTGCAGCGCGCCGATGACGACGGCCCGGCGGCTGCCCTGGTCTGGCCAGTCAGGGCCGTTCTCGTCGGAGGCGCTCCAGTCCATGCTGGTCGACAGGTCGAGCAGGAGGACGGGCTCCTTCTTGCGGTTGGCCGAGACGGCCGGCCCGATCTCGCTGCGCGGAGTCCGGCTCGGGCCGCCGGTCTCCTGACGTCCACCCGGCTGCGGGGGTTCGCCGAACTGCGGGACTCCGCCGGCATGCGGGATTCCGCCTGGCTGCGGGAGTCCGCCGAACTCGCTTGGCTGCGGGAATCCGCTGGCCCCCGGCGGGAATGGTTGAGTCATTGTGCTTCCCCTTCAATGAGCCCCGTCCAAAACCCTGGACATAACGGCCCAAACCTAGCAAGAAGCAACGCCTGGAACGTACTCACTCGGGTCTTCTTGACAGACTGTTCTGCTGCCAGCGTCCGACGACCGCGGGCTCCTGGGACAAAAGGTCGTCCCAGTTCAGCGACTTGTCCCGGCTATCGGCGATGTGCGCCCCCAGCAGGATTCGAACCTGCGCTCACGGCTCCGGAGGGCGCACGCAACCAAGGCTCTGACCTGCACTAACCCAACCCTCAACCTAGCCCGTGGGGACAGGTCGGGGATGGCCCCGCCCAGACTCCTCACCCTCCGGGTTCTGGTCGCGCCAGGCATAGTTGGCAAGTTCGATCCTAGACAGGCATCAGCCGACGATGACGCCGGTAAGTGCCGAGTTGGTGACCCGTCGTGACGACGATTACGACGCTTCACGCGGGTCACGATGTGCGCTACCTGACGTCGGGGGACGCGCATGGCGGGAACGCCGGGGCGATGCGCTACTACACCGCGTCGGGTGAACCGCCGGGGCAGTGGGCGGGTAAGGGAGCTGCTGCCCTGGGGCTGGCGGGGCCGGTGGACGGCGGGGTGATGGAGCGGCTGTACATGCAGCACGTCGGCCCGAACGGGGAGCTGCTGACCCGGCCGCGCGGCAAGGCGGCAGCGGAGGATGACGACCAGACGGCGGCGGCGTTCCGGGCGGCGCACCCGTTCGCCTCCGAGCTCGAGGTGGCCGAGGCGGTGGCGAAGGCGCGGGGCGGCGCGCGGGTGTCGGTGCCGTATTACGACCTGACAGTTTCGGCGGCCAAGAGCGTGTCCGTGCTGCATGCCTCGCTCAAGATCGCGGCGCAGGAGGCGTTTAAACGGGGCGACCTGGTGACTGCGGGGAAGCTCCATGCGGAGGCGGACGGGATCGAGGCCGACCTGGAGGCGACGGCCCGGCTCGCCGTCGAGCGCGCCGAAGCCGAAGCCTGCTACACCCGGACTGGTCACCACTCGTCCACGACGGGGGAATGGCGAGACGGGGCGGGCCTGATCGCGTCGACGTTCACCCACCACATCAGCCGGGACGGGGACCCTCAGCTGCACGTGCACATCGCGATCGCGAACCTGGTGCAGCGGGCCGATGGCGCGGATGAGAAGTTCCGGCAGCTGGACACCAGAGCCCTGCATAACCAGCGGCTGTCGATCGCCGCGCAGGTGGACCGGGAGATGGAGGCCCGGATGATCGCCCGCGGGTACGCGATGGTCCCGCGCGAGGACGGGAACGGCTGCGAGGTCGGCGGGGTGTCCCAGCAGGTCATGGACCTGTTCTCCTCCCGCAAGGCGACGCTCAGTACCGAGGTCGCCAAGATGGCGGAGGCGTACCGCCGCAAGTACGGGCACGAGCCGTCCAGGCGGACACTGTGGCTGATGGGCCAGCAGGCGGCGGCGATGACGCGGCGGCCGAAGTCCGCGGCGCGCAGGGTCCACGGGACCAGCGGCGGGGATGCGGACGACGCGGAACGGCTGGCGGCGTGGGAGGCGCAGACCGCAGAGCGTGAGATGACTGTGCTGTCCCAGGTGCACAAGGATGTGGCGGGGTTCGGGTCGCGTCCGGCCGCGGTGATCGATGAAGACATCAAGGCGATGGCGGCGCGGGCCGCGGTGGCGGAGGTGCAGCAGCACCACGCGGTGTGGAGCCTGTCGGAGCTGCGGTTCGAGGTCGGCCGGGCACTGCCGCCGGGTGCCTCGGCGGAGCTGGTCCGGGAGGTGGCCGAGCTGGCGGTGACCCCGGGCTCGGGAACCGGGGTGATGCTGGTGACCGCGCCGGAGGTGACCGATGTCTCGGCGCTGGGGACCCGCAAGGACGGGACGAGCATCTACCGGCCGCCGAACGAGGCCCGGTACACGACCGCGGGTCAGGTCGACCTTGAGGCGCGTATCCTGCGGCAGGCCAAACGGCAGGTGCCGGCCAGGGTCAGCGAAGGCATGGCCCGGCGGGTCCTGGCCGGGTCGGACCTGACCCAGGAGCAGGAGAACGCGGCGGTCCGGCTGCTGACCAGCACCACCGCGGTGTCCATCCTGACCGCTCCCGCGGGCGCAGGCAAGACGCACACCATCGCCGCCTACGCGAGCGCCTGGACGACGCTGACCGGGCGCAGGGTCATCGGGATCACCACCGCGGAGAACGCGGCCCGGCAGCTGGCAGCCGAGGGCCTGGCCGAGGTCTACAACAGCGCGGCGTTCCTCGGGAAGACTCCCGGTTCGGACCTGCTGCGGTACCCGGTCCGGATCTCCGCCGGGGACGTGCTGGTGCTGGACGAGTCGAGCATGATCGCCACCGCGGATCTCGCCCTGATCATGGACTACGCGGACCGCGCCGGGGCGCTAATCGTGCCCACCGGGGACCCGTTCCAGCTCGGCCCGGTCGAGGCGGGCGGCATGTTCCCCGCGCTGATTTGCGAGCTAGGCGCAGCCGAGCTATCCGAGGTGCTCCGGTTCTCCGCCGACTGGGAGGGAGATGCCTCGGTCCAGCTCCGGGCCGGTGATTTCTCCGTGGTCCCGGCCTATGACCGGCGCGGGCGGATCCGGGGGGATCACCGGGAGGCGGCCTATGACCGCGCCGCGGGGGCGTGGCTGGCGGATCACTTGCAGGGGCGGAACGCGATCTTGCTGGCCGGGTCGAACGAGGAAGCAGCGGAGCTTGCACGGCGCGTGCAAGCCCAGCTCGTGGCAATGGGGGCTGTGGTGCATCCCCGTGCACCGCTGGCGGACGGGAACCAGGTCGGCACCGGGGATCTGATCCGGGCCCGGCTCAACACCAGGATTGATGTAGGCGGACAGCAGCTGACCAACCGGGACGTGCTCCGCATTGAGGGCTGGCAGGGCCCGGCCGCGGAGGTGGCCCGCAGGCTGCCCGGCGGGGGCTGGTCAGAGTCGTTCCTGGTGCCGCTGTCCTACCTCGCCAGTGACGCCGAATTGCATTATGCGGGCAATATCCACGTGGCACAGGGCCGGACCGTCGATAGGTCGCACGTGCTGGTCACGGAAACGCTTTCCCGGCGGTCCTTCTACGTCGGCATGTCCCGCGGGCGTCAGTCGAATATCGCCCATGTGGTCACCGGGGAAACCGCCCCGCCAGGAAAAGAGCCCTACCGGCAGGAAACCGCCGAAGCGGTCATTCACCGCGTCATGGAACGGGATTCTGCGGAGCTATCGGCTACCGAGCAGATCCGGGCCAGCCAGGAATGGGCGTCCGGGACGGGGCACGTGCTCAACCTCTGGGCCGCGGCGATGCGCAAGGCGCTCAATCCCGCGATTGACGAAGAACTGCGCGGTGTCCTGACCGAAAGCGAATACACTCGGTACCGCAAAGAGCACCAGCGCCCGGCGCTTCTTGAAGCCCTCCGGGCACGGGTGCTCGCCGGGAAAGACGTCCGCTCGGTCATCGAGGACATCACCCGCTCCCCGCTGAACGGGGCCCGGTCAGTGGCCGCGGTCCTGCACGGGCGGCTCGCAGAAGCACCGCGTCAGGACACCCCGGTGTCCTGGACAGCGCGCACCCCCGAGTCGGCCGGGCAGACCGCCAGGGCCACCGCAGAAGCGCTGGACTCACGGGCCGCGGCCCTGGGGGAACGGCAGCTAGCCGAGCCCGAGCCGTGGGTCATGCGGCACCTCGGACCGCCGCCCCGCGAGCCCAGGCCGGAATTGCAGACGCTCCTGGCGGCCGATTACGCCCGCCGGGCAGGGATCGCCGCAGGCTACCGGGAAGCCGCCGGGATCACCGACCCGCACCAGGTGATCCGGTGGGAAGGCCACAAGGGCAGCCCCGAGCTGGAAGCGATGCGGCACGATGCGATCTTCGCCTTGCAGATCCACGACGAGCAAGCCGACCTCGCCGGGATGGACCGCGGCCAGCTCGAAGCTAAGGTGATCGCCGGAGCCAGGGCGAGGGCCGCCGCGCCGCGGGACGTATCGGCGGATCTCCGCGTCACAGCCCAGGCCGAGACGGACATGAGGATCATGGCGGGGCAGGCGCAGGTCGGCGGTGAGGACCCGGCCGTGTACGACCAGGCGGCGGCAGAACTAGCCGCCCGGCGGGAAGGCTGGGAAGCGGACAACGCCGCGTACGAAGCGTGGTCGGACTCGACAGCAAGCACCCGGGACATCGCGGGAAAGGCGCAAGCGGAGCTTGAGCACCGCGACCACAAGGTGCCCGCGTGGGCACCGGAGGACGAACACTCCGAGCCCAAAGCGGACAAGCCCGAGCGCCAGGCGGACACTGAGCCGGAGCAGGAGGCCCAGCCTGAGGCGAGCGAGCCCGAGGCGAGCCCGGAGGTAGCCGAAGACACGGGGCCCGGGACTGAGCCCGAGCCCGAGCTCGCGGAGCCTGGCGTGGTCTAGGTGCACGTCCTCCAGGACCAGCACCACCGCCGTGGTCATCGACGCTAACGCCACTGATGGCCAAGTCGTATGACCGGGCGGGGATCAGGAGCAGCTAGACCATCTGGATGCAAACTAGCCTCATGGAGGTCGGTGAGGGTCGTTCAGGCAGGTCAGGGCCATAAAGCAGATCGGCCAGGGTCAGGCGCAGGTCGGCCTGGTTGCTGCACTTTGGTGCTGCACTGCTTCCGCTCAGTTTGCTTGGCCTATGCGCTGGCTCGCTTCGCCTGACAAACTGGTCCCCGTGGTTGTCGCCGAACCGCCGCACGAACCTGGGCAGAAGCACGTCTCTCATGAAGCTGAACTCCTCACGGTACTGCTGGAGTCAATCGCTGACCTCGGCGTCGCCAGCGTGCATGGCCAGGACGCCGCTAACCGATTCGGGGTAAACGGCTGGGAGCTGCCGCCCTTGCAGCAGTTCCAGTACGGAGACCTCAGGATCGAGCTGGCAGCTACGACCTTGATCGTTGAAGCTGAGAGCGCCGGTGGTGTCGGCAACCTCGTCAAGTACTGGCCGCTGTTGCGATCAGGGACGTTGGCCAAACGCCTGGTAGTCCTGCACGTTTACATGCTTGGCAGTGACGCCGACTACATTGCCCACAGGAAGCTCTGGTCATTCCTGGTTGACAGGATGACCGAAGACCTCACGGCGAACGGCGTCGGTCGGCCTGAGAGATGGGACGCGCAACTGATCACGTACCGCAAGGGCGGTTCTCTAGGCGAAGTTACGGCGTTGCTGCGGAAGACGGTCATGGGGAGCGGCTGACCCCCCTGCTCGGCGGCAATCTCAGGACAGGACAGAGGCAGATGATGCGATCAAGTAGCAAGAAGCCACGGCTCCGCAGCAAGGGTGGCAGTGGCATGTCTCAGCCGCGCTTTCCATCGGACAAGTCGGTGGAGGTGGTCGTCACGTTGAAGGCGTACCGGGATCAGGCTGCAATCGTTGGCCCGAATCCCAAGCCGGGGTTCTCGGTCAACGGCCAGGTCGGTGACATCCACCAGGATGCCATCGTGGCCGTTGCCGAGGTGCTGAACCAGTTCCGTCACGGCTTCACAGAGGGTGGCGTGCCCGAGTATGCGGAAGCATTCAGCGAAGCGCTCAATGACCTCATGGCGAAGCACTGGCCAGAGGGAATGTAAGAATTAACTCAGCTCGGGCCGACGGCAGCTGCGGCCAAGGCACGATGTGAGGCGGGAGTCCTGCCGTCGCCCGGCGCATGAACCTTCGGGCTCACACCTGGTCTGCATGCAGCATCGGCCTCTTCGTCCCGAAGCCAAGTACCGGTGCGGGCTACCAGCGCTGCGGCATGTCTGACGTGGGAAGCACCGTCCGTCGATGTCCGCTGGCGTCCACTGCTGTCGGTGGCGATTGTTACTCACTTGGTTACTCGGTTGCTCGCGAGTCGGTGTCGTGAGCAGCTGCTAACCGAGATGATGGATCGCAGACCCGGACCTCAGCCACGCGAGATTGGCAGACCATGACTGCTGCGGACGTGCCGCCTTACCACGCACTGCTGGAGCCCGCGCTTCAGGCAGTGTTCTCCCTGGGTGGATCGGCGTCGATCAGCGAGATTGTTGAGACCGTCATCCAGCGCGAGGGATTCACTGATGCCCAGCAGGCGGTGCTGCACCACGATGGGCCAGGCACCGAGATCGGATACCGGCTGGCTTGGGCGCGTACCTATCTCAAGGGCATGGGCCTGCTAACCAACAGTTCTCGGGGTGTGTGGGCGCTGACCGAGGAGGGCACCTCTCTGCTGACTGATCCGTCCATGACCGATACTCACCGCAGAGAGCGCATCATTGAACTTCGGGCACAGTACCTAAATGACCTGCGCAAGGTCCGCAAGAACAGCCCTGCGCAAGATCACGGCCAGGCTGATGACGAACCGACAGAAGAGCCAACCTGGAAAGAGCAGCTGCTCGAACAGCTCATGACCATCGCACCCGATGCCTTTGAACGACTCGCCAAACGCCTCCTCCGCGAGGCCGACTTCGACAGCGTGAACGTAACGGGTAAAAGTGGTGACGGCGGGATCGACGGCCTGGGCGTGTACCGGCTTGGGCTTGTCAGCTTCCCCGTCTTCTTCCAGTGCAAGCGCTACCGTGGCAGCGTAAGCCCTAGCGCTGTCCGGGACTTCCGCGGTGCCATGGCCGGTCGTGGCGATAAGGGCCTACTCATCACCACGGGTACGTTTACCGCGGACGCCAAGAAGGAAGCCACTCGGGACGGTGCCCCGCCCATCGATCTTATTGACGGCGACCGCCTCTGCGAACTTCTACAGAAATACGACCTCGGGGTACAGACAAAGACAAGAACAGTGGAGGACGTTACCATTGATAACGCCTTCTTCTCAGACATCTAGCAGCTCATACGCGATCGGCTGCTTAGGAGTTCACTTCGCGCTCAGGGCCGACCTGCATCTACCCAGGTCAGAGACAATTTCTGGTGCCCTTGAGTGACTGCCGATGACCGTAGTTCTCCATACCTCATGGCACGAATGTGGCATGGACACGGAAGCGAGCGGATCTGGACAACGGGGCGCAATTATCGCTTCCGTGTCAGGGAACTCTGTAGGTCGCGCTTGCTTTCGTATCTCGGCAATTACCTGCGGCGAGTGGTCCGCACGCGTCCACTAGTGTCTGTCGCCGTCAGCGGCGATCGTTACTCAGTTGGTTACTCGGTCGCCCGAGTCGCCGGTCCTCACTCGTATCGGCCCATGCGCCGCGAGCTGGCTGAGATCAAGTCGGCTATCTCGTGAAGCTCGCTGATCTTCCTGTCCAGGGCGCTGCCGTTGCCAGGCAGTAGCGCGGTTGCTTCGACCAGCGCCGATACCGTATTACGGAACCTATGACTGCCGTATACTTCGGCGGCCTCCGCGAGCCAGGCGGCGGTCCGGGCATCCGGCCCAGAGGGCGAACTGGTCATGACATCGACAACCTGGCGTAGCTCCTCGACGGTCTGGGCGTTGAGCGTACCGGTTTCCTCTAGCCGGTCCGCTATCTGCTCCAGCCGCTCAAGCGGCGGGGAGAACACGTCAAGGAGCAGTTCGGTGAGGCTGTCCTCATCCACCGCGCCGAGGGCGGCTAGGGCCGGGCCGTTACTGCCCTCGTGCTCGGCCTTCCACTCCCGAAGCAGCTCAGCCGGGTATAGCCGCTCGCCGTCCCGCTTATCGTCCACGCCGCCATGGTGGGCCAGGCACAACAGCAGCAGGTTACTGAATTCGGCGCATTGCTCAGGAGTCATGTCCGGGTTGAAACGCGGTGCCCGGACACCATGGATGTGGGCAACCTGCGCGTTCTTCTGGTAGACGCCCGGACGGATCTCGAAGACCACCGGGAACGGGCAGCCGGGGGCGTAGCACCGCCCGTTGCTCAGCGACCAGAGGGCAGCTTCGGTTGCGGGAGGGATTCTCTTCCGATTGCCAGCCAATCGCGGCTCACCATCCTTCATCTTCGGTCACGACCCCCCACCGCCATTCTGACATGAACCACCCGCGACCCGTTGCTTAGAAGGTCGTTTCAGGCAGGGGGTCTACCTGCGCATGCCCAGGTTGGAGGACTTTCGCGGTGCCCGTGGGTGACCGCTGGTGACCGCAGTTTTCCGCCCGTTCTGGCACGGACGTGGCACGCCGCCTGGATGCAAACTACCGGCGCGTCCCTGCTCGCGGTCAACTGGTCCAGCCCAGCGCATGTGCGGACGCCTGCCCAGGACAGCCATAGCGAGCATGGGTTGCTGTACCTCGCTGCTGTACAGGCCAACTGGCGCGAGCAAGAACACCGTCAAGGGACGGTTGACACTGATCCTTCGCTTGTAAGTACACCCATTGTGTCGGTTGCTGTCGCTGGCCTGGGCCTCAGCCTCTCCTCTGGTCGGTCCTAGTAGACCGTTATCCGACCTCGTTGTGGTCAGAGGTAGTGGTCAAGCTCGGCTCTGACCAGTTGCTTACGAGGCGGTAGGCCGTCGATAGCCTACTTGACAGGCTAATCCCACAAGCGTGAGGTGTAACTATGAGTCCAGGCGTTATTGCAGCACTGATCACGGCGATCGCGAGCCTGATCGCAGCCCCCTTTACCGCAGTGTGGGCTGCGCGCTCGCAGGCCCAACGCACTACCGAAGAACGACGGGTTGGGGCCAAGGCCGAGCTCGATCGCTATCGGGAGCCGCTTCTCTTCGCCGCGAACGAGTTGGGCAACCGTATCCACAACATTCGAAATAAAGAATTTCTCTACTACTTCGGCGTTCCGGATTATCGCGAGCATGCGCTCCTCGGCACTTTGTTCCGGTTCGGGCAGTATTTCGCGCGACTCGAAATGCTCTACACGAATCTTAGCCTCATGCATTTCGAGAAAGACAAAGATACCAAGGCTGTTGCCGGTCTGATAAGACATATCGCTGGTACGTTTGCTTCCGACGGCCTGAAGCCGGAGGAGCTATCGCCGACCGACCGTTATGTATGTTTCAATCGTTTTATGGTCTGGCGGGAGGAGCAGCGCGGTATTGGGGAGATGATGTGTGAGGAGCATGACGGAAAGCCGACATCTTGCATCGGGTACGCGTCGTTTGTGAACCAGTACGATAAATGTTACTCGAAGTGGTTCACGTTGATCGCCAAGGATCTTGAATCATTCGCAGAAGATCTCCGATCCGGGGTAGTGGACGATAGCGAACGGCTTCGCCTGCTACAGGGCTGGCTAGCGAAGTTGGTTACTCAGCTAGACGAGGAGGAGGCTTATAAGGCTTTGAATGAGAAATGGATTGCCAGAGCTGAGGAACCCAGTGAACGCGCTAAGAAACGCCGCGCTAAGATTCATATGGCACCCTGATGAGCGGGGCTGCTAGTTAACGAACCCGCTCGGACCCCCGTTTTCTCTTATAGTGCTGGGCAGGGAGGTTTGCCGCGCGCCTATCGGGCCTGGCCTCTGGCCTGGCCCTCGCCGTCAGGCCCGCTGGGTCGGTAGAGGCTCCGGGGTCAACGGCGCGCCGTAGGCGCGTCCCGCGCAGCGGGATGCGAAGCACCGTTGAGGCTGGAGGGGCCGACCCGGACAATGCGTGGCGTTCCGGCCCGGTCCCTGAGACCCTTCGCCCGGCAACCTGCGCACCCGGCGCGAACGTCACGGATGGTCCTGCTCGTGTTGCGCGGTACCGGAGGTCGTGACGGCGGGGACCGGCTGCGGCTGGTAGCGGGGCAGCCGTGCGCAGCAGCCGCCGCGCCCGTAGGGCTACCGCCCGGAAGGGCGCGAGCGAAGCTGTCGCCCCGCAACGGCGAGACCCCGGCGACCCAGGTCGCCAATGACCGGTCATCCCGGCCGCTAAACTCACTCCCCTGGTGGTCGCGCCAGCTCGCGAAGTCTAGCCCTCGCCGTCAGGCGTGGCGCGCCGAAGGTGCGCCCTTGAAGTCGTAGAGGAAGTTGTAACAACCGGGCTGATGGCGGCGGCCTAGTGCTCCCGGTCGAACTTCGCGATCAGCGCGAGCGCGTCCGCTAGCGCCGCTTCTCGCTCGGCCTTCTTGTCCTGGGCGATGGGCTCGGGATGGGGCACAGGCGGGTCAGACAGCTCGCGCAGGTCCCGTATCTCACGGATCGTGAAATCAGTCATGGTCGCTCACCTCATCCAGGCCAGTGTGCGCCAGGCGGCCAGCACCGGTCAATCCGGTCTACCGGCCGTTCCCGTGCCCTGGAAGGGGGAGGGGGCCATTCCCTGCGCCTGAATTGTTCCACGCTCCTCGTCAGCGTCAAGGGCACGCAAGAATTTTCAGAAAGCGAAATTTCTTGCTCTCCGGCCCTTGACACCTCCTCCTTGCGAAGAAGACGGCAGCAGTCAGGAAATGGCGACGAATGACCGGCCAGCGCGGCAGCCGCGATGCGCATTAGCGAGTTAGGGGCGACCATGACGGAGATGCTGAACCAGGACAGCAGGCCAGAAGACGACCAGAGCCTTACCCGTGAGGCATGGCTGCATCGGGCAATCGAGGCATTCCGGCCCCGGTTCACCGAGATCGGCCTCCCTCTACCCGCCAAGCTGCACGTCTCAGTCGGATTCGGCTACAGCTCCCGCGCGGAAAGCAAATACATCCTCGGCCAGTGCTGGGCCCGCCGCGCCAGCGCCGACGGCGTTAACCACATCTTCCTCGGCCCCCAGGAAGGCGACCCGGCCGCCA
>WNGG01000891.1_pt1 | contig 51813 bp, 53 predicted proteins | sample 5400661 | NCBI WGS metagenome assembly WNGG01 (sample SAMN13153372, study PRJNA577476) | soil metagenome | isolation source: 100 cm soil or saprolite under Garry oak tree replicate 1 | place: USA:California | collected 2016-06-15 | reverse complement strand
AGCAAGAAGCCGGCCCGGCCGGCGAACTGATCGCCAACGGCACGGGTCTGGGCCCGGCCATCCGCCTTCGCCGGCAGGAGTCCTGTCGCGGCACCGGGCGGGCGCACGACCACCCAGCCCTTCGGACGCCCGTCGTTGGTGAGCGACGGCGAGTCCTCGACGAGATCGAAACCCAACGCCCGGACGAAGAACTCGATGGCGGCGTCAGAGTCGTCGACCATCAGCGCCGCGAGCTCGATATGCACCGTCGCAAGCCTAACCGGGTCCTCTGCGCCCGATGAGGGATGTAACGCCACCGAGTCAGATTTCCGCTCTGCACGGGGAGCGTCTGGCAGATGTGACAGAGCGGAGGTCGGCTGCATGCGTCACCGGATCGGCATCGTCCTGGCCCGGGAACCGCGACGTAGCACAGCATCATGGCGGCGAGAACGATGCCGAGCAGGAGCGCGAACCAGCCCAGCCCCCACCGCGGGGCCAGGGTAATGGCGACGGCCAGCGCCAGGCCGATGCCGGTGCCCCAGCCGGTGACCGCCGCGAACAGCACCAGGACGATCGGCCCGTGGATGAAGTCGAATGCCCTGCCGCGCAGGACGTGCGCCTTCAGGTCGACGGTCACGGCCCAGATCCACATGGCCGGCAGGGCCTGGACCAGCATCAGCCGCCAGTTCGTGATCAGCAGGCGAAGCCCGCTGAAATCGCAGGCCAGCATGGTCGTGGCCTGGGTGCGCAGAAACTGCGGCCACGTGGACCGGGAGCGGTGCGGCGCGGGCCGGATCCGCAGCCGTTTTCAGGACCCGCCGCACCGTGGAAGCTCCGACCCGGTAGCCGAGGCCGAGCAGCTCGCCCTGGATCCGCTTGTAGCCCCAGCCCGGGTTCTCCCGCGCCATCTGCTCGATCAGCACCACGAGCCGGATGTCAACGGGCGGGCGTCCTCCGCGGCGGGGATAGGTCCACCGCCACCGGACCAGCCGCCGGTGCCACTTCAGAAGCGTGTTCGGAGTCACCAGTCGGCTCATCCGCAGCGGTCTCGGGAGCAGCCGCGCCACGGCGGCAATAACCAGCCGGTCGGCCCAGTCCAGCCTCGGCTTCGGGTTCTGCCGCCGCAGCACCGCCACCTCCTGGCGCAGCACCAGCAATTCGGCGTCCTTCGACGCCGCCGAGCGTGCCAGCAGCGCCATCCAGCCAGTCAGGCGGACGAAGACCAGGTAAAGCATCCGTACCGTCACGAGCCTGCGATCCTGCCGGCCCAGCTGCCACCACGTCAGGCAAACCCGCAGTCCAGCCCCTATGCCTTGTTTTGGAACCCCGCGGGCCTGCCTGCCCGGCCAGGATCACGGTCAGCTCATCGCGGCGGAGGTCGCGGGACTCCGTCAGCTCCTGGTACGGGCGGCGGAGCGCTATCCGGTGCTCGAGTTCATCGAGTCGGCCTCGCAGCGCCCGTATGCCGTGGAGGATCAGCGCGCTCTCGGCGGGCGGGTCACGCTGACCAACGTGCGATTCGGTCCCCTCATCGCGCGCAGGATCCCGGCGGCCGGGGTAGGCCTGGGTGGCCTGGGCCGGTGTCAGCTGTCTCATGGCGATGAGCCGGACGAGCACATGGGCCTCGCTGGCCCGCGCGTTCGCGAAGTGGGAGAACGGGTCGTCGGCGGACGGCGCCTGCACCAGGCCCGCGAGCATGGCCGCCTGTCCCCAGGACAGTCCGGCCGGCTGTTCGGCGAAGTAGCCGCAGCTCGCGGCGGCCAGCCCGTAGTAGCCGTGGCCGAAGTAGGCGATGGCGGCGTACATCCGCAGGATGTGCGCCTTGGAGTAGTTCAGGTCCAGTTTGATGCCGAGCAGGATCTGCTCGGCTTCGGCCAGCATCCCTGACTGGCCGCCCACATACAGCATCCTGGCCAGTTGCTGGTACAGCGTGGCTCCGCCCTGGTCGGGGCCCTTGGCGAAGCGGCCGAGGATCACCCGGCCGACCGCCGCCGGGTCGATACCCGGCTCGGAGTAGAACCGGTGGTCTTCGGTGGCGACCAGCGAGGCCGCCATCCGCGGCGGGAGCGCCGGGCCGGGATAGCCGGTGTGATGGGCGCGATCCAGCGCCTGCGCCACCGACGGCGCGTCACCGACCCCCGGCAGGACCAGCAGCAGCCCGGTGAACACGATCGCGCCGAGTGCGGCCAGCGCCGTGACCGTGCCGAGAAACCGCTTGGTCCGCCGGAAACGGCGACGCCGGGGCCGGACCGCGGCGGCGGGCCGGGGCCGGCCGGTCACTGCCCGCCTGGGCCCAGCGGGGTCCTCGCCGTCGGGGTACGGGCCGGCCGGCAGCGCCAGGGCGGTCATCTCGGCCCGCGGCCGTGCTTGGCCCGGGTCAGGCCGGGTTCGCGTGATGGCGTTGAGGAACCGGTTCAGCTCGCGCCGCGGCGCCCGGGATCCCGGGCCGACGCAGCTGAGCACGGTGTAAACGGCGGCTACGGCGGCGGCGAGGGCAAGGTGCCTGCCGCCCATCGCGATGCCTGCCGCGGCAATCGCGGTCGCCGCCATGAGCAGGAGCGGTGCCAGCAGGATTGTGACTCCTACCGCCGTGACGAGCATCCACGGCGTGTTCGCCGCGACCAGAAGCGGGTCCCAGGCCCGGGGCCCGCGAGCGTAGCGCCGGGCCTCGAGCGACTCGGTGATCCGGTCGGCAGCCCGCAGGACGATGAGCCCGGCGGTGACCGCGATGGCTCCCGCCACGGGCACGGCCACGCTGATCCCGACGGCCATCACCATGAGCGAAAAGCCGAGCAGCCGGTGCCGGCGCGGAACCTGCAATTCCCCGGCGGGCACGTACCAGGCTGCCGGGAGAAGACCCGGCGGATCATCCGGCTCCTGATAGGCAATCACCTGCCGGGCAGGAGCCCAGTCCGCGGTCATGGACGGGCCGTCCGCCGCGTGAGCCGGTGCAGCAACATGCGCCGAAACAACCGGGACAATCTTTCCTGCATGGCACACACCAGCCCCAGTGATAACCGTGGTGCCACGTCTACCCGTCTGCTCCGGATATATGCATCCGGCCGTGAGGTCGGCGACGCCGCGGCGGGTACGATCGGCCGCGAGTGGAACAGGGCCCACACGACCTTTCCGGTGCCGGTCGGCGTGGTGTAGCCCCACCGGTCGCTGAGCGCGCCGACGATGTGCAGCCCGCGGCCGGTCTCTGCGAGGGAACCGGGCGTTCGCGGCGCCGGAACCGCCGTGCTCGAGTCGGCGACCGCGCACAGCACGCAGCGGCCGGGCTGGACCACGCCGAGCCTTATCGGCCGCCGCGGCCGGGTATCGCCGGGTTGGGGCCTGGCGTGCCGCAGCGCGTTGGTGAGCAGTTCGGACACGACGATCGCGATGTCTTCGCCGCGTTCTGCCGTGCCCCACCGGTGCAAGGTGGCAATGCAGAAGTCCCGCGCTTCGCGGACCGACCCGCCGTCCGCGCTCAGCGCGCACGTGGCGATCCGCGGCAGGCAGCCCCAGCCGACCGAGACGGCGTCCGGCGATTGCCGCCAGCTACCGCTCGCCAGCCCGGCCATTTCCGCGGCCAGCATTAGCCAGCGGTGGCCGGCCCGGTCCTCCGCATAGGACGGGTGCGCTGCCATCAGACGGAGCCGGCCGGCGCTCAGCGCGCCGGCCACCTGGCGGGCATGAGGCTGGCGGCCTGGTCCTGGTCACCGCGGGCGACGGCGATCCGGGCGGCCCTGACGATGGCCGTGTGACGGTCCCACAACACGACGGGACGGGTGGCCCTGAAGTCCGGGTCGGTCTGCTGGCAGCGCGGGCAGGCCAGCCGGCCGAAGGCGTCGATGCGCCAGCCCGTGCCGATCGCCCGGGCGCGCGCGTCACCCTCGCCGAGCGATGCGGGATCGGCATGCCAGGAGATGCACGATCCCATCTCGCACCACATGATCGGCATCCGCAGCTGATCGCCGATCACGGCGCGAACGGCAGCCTCGGCCAGGCTCGCTGCCCCGGCCGGGGCCACAGGCCGGGAAACTCCGCTGCGGGCTGCTGGCCCGCAACCGCGACTGAGCGCTTCCGTCCAGGTACCAGCGGCCGACGCTGCTGGCCGGACACGGTCGGCGGGCGGCTCGGTGCTGCCGCCAGGCGGCTCGGTGCCGACATAGCCGGGCGGCTCGGCGCGACCGTCCTCCCGAAGCGCGGCGAGCCAGTCGTTTAGCTGGAGCATGCTGGCGTCATCTGGCCGGACCCTGGTCTTCATGTCGGACCTCCCGTTGAGCCAGGGGTGAGCGCCATCAGCAGCCGGCCACCTGCCCAGGATGGGCAGGTGAGCTGGGATGACGGACAGGCGGCGGCTGCGTGTCCCCGACTCCGATGCTGCAGGCGCGACCGCCGGGTCATGCCTGGCTGTCCTCGCGCCGGAACGCGGCCCGCGGTCAGTGCGCCTGGCCTGTCCCCGGGTGCGCTTGCGCCACATTGCGCTTGCCTCCCCTTTTCCAAGCGCCCCGGGCTCACCGTCTGAAGGATTTCAAGGTTTCACGGTTCCGGCTCCGAATTACAACCGGATATACTTGCGATAAACATTCGGCTTAGTTATGAGCTATCGCGGCGTGGCGTGTGGACAGCTTAGATTTTTTGCTGTGCACAGGGATGTGAATCGCATTCTTCCAGTTGGCGGCCGCATTGTGACTGCGATCCGGCGCTGTAATCCCCAGCCTTTCCCCCGCATGGCCACAGGACCAGCGCGGTTTCACACAAGTCATCCACAGGGTTATGCACACCAGAGCCCACCTGCGGATTTAGCGTCCGGCCACGACGCGCTGAGCTGCTGCCGGCGGAAGACGGCGTAGACGGCGTACCGATCCGGTCTACCCGGTCGCGAGACGTGGAACCAGGCGAACGGGACGGAATTCTGTCGCTACTGACAGCTAAAGGGAAGGTCTTCCGCGAATAGGTGCACTTCCATCATGTTGACCGCCATCGGAATCGGCTCTGCCGCGAATTCTGTGGTTACGTTGGGTGAAGGATGACGCGCCCACGAAGCAGGTCCAATCCGGCACGGCCGTACATCTCGCCGTACATCTGGCGCTTGAGCATCTTAAGATCTTCAATTTTGGAAGCTACGAGAGCGTGAGGTCGAGCCCCGCTCCGGTGGCGCGCAGCTTCCGCAGTACACGCCGGCGCCGGACCGACGTCCGAAGCACCCGGTGCTCCGCCCCTGGATGGGACAACTGATTTGCTGGCTTGCGGAGAAGACCGCCTGACATGCACACGTCTCCGGGACGCCGTCGGCCTCGGGCTGGTCGGGATGGGTGCCAGAGCGAGCGTGGATGCGCAGCTGGGTTTTGAGCGCGTGGCTGATGGCTCCGGTTTCGGCGAAGCGGACCAGGCCCTGGGCGAAGACCGGGGACTGCGGCCTGGCGGCCAGCCAGATGGCCAGCCGCCGGGCGGTGAGGTGATCGACGGCGCTGCCCCGGCTGTCGGCGGCGGCGATGCCGTCGCCGATGAGCCGTTCGTACAGGGGCAGGTCCGGGAGCGGCCCGTCCTCGGGCAGCCGGTAGGCGTATGCCGCCGGAAGCGCGACCCCGTTATCTGTCGTCCGCATGTGTCTCGCTGGTCAGTCGGCGGCCTCCCGGTCGAGCTGTCCGCCGGCTGGTTCGTGCTCGCGGTTGAGGTCGCTGGGCGTCTGAGAGGCGGCCGCTACAGCCTGGGTCCGGTAAGGCCGAGTTCGGCGGCCCAGCCCTGGATGTGCGGCCAGATCCGGTGGCCCTCGTGGACACGCTCGTCGGCGGCGGTGTCGGCCAGGATCATCGCGGTGATGGCGGTGTTGCGGTCCAGGACCTGGCCGGGCAGCCAGGACACTTGCCATCCATTCCGGCTGGGTGCGTGCCGGGCGGTGTGGGAGGTCTGGTCGCTGGTCATGGTGGTGTCGTTGATGGTCAGGGTCATGGTTCGGCTTCCAGGTCGGGTTCGGGGTCGCGGAGGCGGTCCTGGCCGGCCTGCAAGACGTGGGTCAGGGAAGCCGCGGCGGCCGGGTACCGGTCGTTGAGCCAGTCGCTGGCGGCCACGACGATCACGTAGTCCGGGGGCCTGCGGCCGGATTCGCTGTCGTCGGGCGGCCGGGTCACTGGCCCGCCTCCCGGTCTGCCGCGGGCTGGGTGGCCGGCTCGGGGTGGCTGGTGGCGGCGGCGGCCGTGGCCTCGGCCGACTGGATCAGCTGGGAGTGCGCGCGGTCATAGGCCTGGGCGTCCCGCAGGCGCCACTCGCAGGTCGGGCAGGACTGGTCGGCGCCGTCGGCGCACAGTTCGGCGCGGTCGCGCTTGTAGTCGGCGGCGATGATCAGGGCGGATATGAGGGTCTTGACCTGGCCGGCCGGCACGCCGACGGCGTCGTGGCGGGCCGGTTCGGGCGGCACGGGTTCCGGCCGCGGCGGTATCTCGCCGGTATAGGGGACCGAACGGGTGGTCTTGGGAGCCTTCGTAGATGCGGGCCAGGTCGCCGAGGAGCAGCATTGCCCGGCCGGTGTGCTCGTTGTCGCCGCGGGTGTAGCCGTGCCGGTCCAGCAGGCCGAACATGTCGGTGATGAGGTCCAGGTTCATCCGGTGGTCGGTCACGCGCCCTTCCTCTTGTAATGCCGGCGGACGGGCAGGCGGATGTCGGTGGCGACGCCGGTGCCGGTGGCCGGGCGGTAGCCGGTGCGGGGGCGGTAGCCGGTGATGTCGAGTTGGTCGTCGTCCAGGGCGGCGCCGGCGCACCAGTTCCCGGCGCTGGCGCGGCTTCGGGCGAGCAGCAGCGGCGCTTTCGGCGCGGGTGCGTTCGGGGGCGCGCTTGTCCCACCACGCGTCGTACAGGCCGGCGATGGCGTCGCGCAGGGGCGGGCTGATGGTGCGGGCGTCGCCGCGGACCAGCCGCTGGATGGTTTCCTCCCGGACGCCCAGGGCGCGGGCGATGCGCGCCGAGCCGTGGCCCATCACGTGCAGGGCGCGCAGCCGCAGCCGGGTCCGAGCGGCGGCGTTTGCGGACCGGGAAAGATCTTGTAGTTCGGTTCGTGCTCCGCCTACTTCCTCAATACGGTCCTTGAGGTTCGGCGGTTTCTGCTTCCGGCGCGTTGACTTCGAGCTGGACGCCAGCAATGGCGGCCGTTCAACGCGAGGTTTCGGGACGTTATCCCACCGGAGAGAGGTCATCGTCTGTGTTCTCCGTTCGCGTCGTGGTCAACGGTGCGATCGGCAGCGACTGGGTAGGGACGCCATCGCCCTAGCGCTGCCTTGCTTGTCGGCCTGCGCATCAGGCAGCCTCAGCCACGGTGTCGAGGAAGATCACTTCGCGGGCTGCCAGGGCGAGCCGCGGTGACAGGCTGCGGCGTCGGCTCAGCACGGTCACCCAGACGCCCTGGGCGGCGAGGTGTGCTGCTTCCTCGGCGAACAGGTGATCACCAGACCCGATCGCCACATGCGTGAACCGCTTGGCAACGTTCTCGTGCCGCAGCACGTCCAGCAGGGCCAGGTCGGCGCCATCGGGCCCGGACCGGACCCGGTAGTGGGCATGCGGCCAGCCGAGCGCCGCGTTCAGCAGTGTCAGGTGGCTCGAGGCCACCTCAACCTGATCCATGGCGCCGAAAGCGAGGCAATCGGCGTAAAGGCCCTGCGCCTCGCGGACCTGACTGAGGCTTGGCAGCGAGTCGCCGGCCAGGTTCTCGATATCTACAAGGTGCAGCCGCCGTGCCGGGAACCGGCGCCGTGCACCCGCCCGCTGCGGGCCCTTGTCCCCACTGATCGCCCTTAGCATCCCGGGCTCCCTTCGCGACCCCGGGCACCCCCCAAGGCACCCGCCCTCTCCATGCATCCGTCGCATGGACTTCCATGCAAGAATGACATGGAAGTCCATGCGATGTCAACATGGAATTACTCTCGACTTATTTGCTGGTCAGAGGCTTATTTATCTCAAGCCATGCTTGTCCAACATGGAATCACCGGTAAGATGAGCGCTGTGAGCATGCCTGCGGTCCGAGATGAGCTTGCCGCGACCCTGGAGGAAACCCTGCGCCTCCAGCAGCGACTGATGGACGACGTGCGCGATGAAGGAGTACCGGTCGCAGACCTGGTCGCACAGGTGACCGTGCTGGAGCGGCTTGATGACCGGCGCGATCAGCTGATCGGCCAGCTACGGCGCACGGCCAGCGCCGGGATGCGCCCAGCGCGGACCAGCCCGCCCGTCCGCGAAGTCCTGCTGGAGACCCTCGCCCACTTCCGCTGGCCGCAAAATGCCGGGTTCCTCGAGGAGTACCTGCTGGCCAAGCACCAGCTGCAACTGGACAGCCGCGCGTTCGCGCCCCTGCGCCGGGACGAGCGGAACGCCTGGGACCGGGCACCTGGCGCCCGTGAGGCCTACATCGCCCCGGCACTGAAACCGGACGGGTCCGCGAACCCTCGCTGGATCACTCGTTCCGACTGGGACGTGGAACGCCGCATCGTGGCAACACGGCGAACAGAGCGCCTGTTCGACCTATATAAGATTTACGTCCTCGCCGGACGGCCGGGATCGGCCGAAGCCAGCTACCTTGCCCCCCGCAGCCCTGTCGACGCGCTGCTCGAGAAGTATGCGCAGGACATCCTCGACACCGAGCCACCGTCGGCATCTGCATCCGACGACGAGTTCGGGACATGGCGCGCGAATGTCCGCGAGCGCGCCGGCACTCTCATCGGGGAGATCCGCCGGGATGACGAGCCGGACCGCAAACAGATCGCCCGCCAGCTTGCTGGCCTGCCCGACCGTGAGCGCGTCTGGGGCCGGGACGCAGGCATCAAGGCCGGAGGCCGCAGCAACAAGCGTCCGCAATGACACCGGCCTCTGGCGGTGTGAGTTAGACCTCGATGCCCGGCTCCGGGAGCAACGCCTGGCCAGAGTATTCCATCCGCCAGCCACACGGGACTCTAGGAATAACGGAGCGGATCGTTGAGCCTGAGGTCCGACTGAGGGAGACGGTGCGGATTTCGTCCAGGCCGCCTTCCAGTGAAGGACTGGATAAGCCGCCGCCGCGGCCGCGGTCGCTGCGGAAGAAAGCAACCGCAAACCGGGCGGCGGGACCAGCATGAGGACAGCATGCTGGCGCGGGCGGCCCGGGCCAGCCCAGCAGTACCGGGCGGTGAGGCGCAGTACTCCCTGGAGCCACGGCCGTTTCAAGATCGTTCTAGGGTCGGTGCTAACGCGGATTTCCGCACCGCTACTTCGGCCCTTGGGTCAGGCGAATTCGAAGTGGAGCTGGCGTCCGTTCCACCAGGGGACGGTGGTGTCGGCGGGCAGGTCGGCGTGGCGGAGGACGGGTGAGCAGGCGCGGCGGTTGATCTTGACGGTGATGCCGGTGCCGGTGCTGGTGATCTCGCCGGGGGTGTCCAGGAAGCGTCGCTGGAGGGTGTCGGGGGTGGCGTGGGCGTAGTTGCCGGGCAGGCGGAGCCGGAAGGCGGCGGTGAGCGCCTGGGCCAGGACGCACAGCACGACGTCGAGGTCGACGTTGAGGTTGACGGCGCTGGACAGGGCGTCGGCGCAGAACGCCTGGATGATCTCGGCGAGACGCTGCTCGATGGTCATGCGGCGGGCGTAGTGCCCGATCAGGGCCTTGGTCTTGATCTGGGTGTCGTTGGTGATGATGACGGTGGGGGCGTCCCGGCCCAGGCCGGTGAAGGTGAGCTGGCGGACGGTGCCGGGGTAGCTGGTCAGCTTCACGGCGGGGTCCTCGTGGACTTTGGGCCGGTTGCAGGGGCCGGGCCGGTTCAGGGTCACGGTCTTGTAGCCGCTGCCGGGCAGGGAGTTGACGCGCTTGACCAGGCTGGGCGAGCGCATCCGCAAGGTGGCGAACTTGACGCCGCGGGCGTCGAGTTCGCCGAGGATGGCCTGGGTGGTGAGCTTCTGGTCCATGATCAGCATCTTCGGGCCGGCTCCCGATACCCGTTTCCAGTGGTCGCAGAAGGCGATGACCTCGCGGTTCTGGGTGGCCTTGCTCAGGTCGGCGTTGGCGTAGACGAGGTTATGGGTACCGGTGTCCTGGGCGAAGAAGGTCAGCGCGGACCGGGCGCGCTGGGACCGGGCGGGCACGTAGTGCTTTTCCAGGGCGGGATCGTGGCCCCACGCCATCACGGCGTGGAAATCCAGGTCGAAGATCGCCTCCCCGGCGGCGGCCAGGCCGCTGGCGATCATCTGCTTGTCCAGGGCGGCCAGGAATCTCTGCTGGTGGTCATGCGACAGGCGGTAAGAGTAGTCGGTCAGCGCGGTCTTCTTCGGCAGGATCGACAGCCCGGCCAGCAGCGCGGGGACCGGGTCGGCGAGCAGGTCATCGACGTGGGACACGCGCCGGGTCGCGGTGAGCTTCAGCGCGAGCAGGGACAGCAGCCAGGATGTGGCCGGGATGACGCTGGTGCCGGGATAGCTGGCCGCGGTGGCCAGGGCGGGCAGGTCGAGGGCGACCAGGTCCGGGATGGCCAGCAGCAGCCCGGCCATGGTGGTGTGGGCGCGTGCGGGCAGGGCGGCGAAGTCGGTGACGGCGGCGGCCGGCATCTGGGTGTCGCGCCCGGAGGTGGCCGGGCTGGTGCTGGCCTCGGGCGCGGGGTCGCGCAGCAGCCGGCCGAAGCCCTCCTCGCGCAGGATGTCGCTGACGGCGGTGCGGCCCAGCGGGGTCCCCTCCCGGGTCAGCCGGGTGCTGATCTCATAGACCGACAGGCCGTCACGGCGCAGCTCGATGACCTGGCCACGGGCGGCGTCCTTCTTCGGGGCGCTCTTGCGGCCGGGCGTTCCCGGCGGCGCGAACACCGTGAGCCTGCCCGCCCGCAGGTCCCGGACCAGGGACGCCAGCGTGTCGCGGGTGTACCCGGTGGCGTCGGCGGCCTGCTGCAGCGAGGCACCCTCGAACAGGTAGGCGCGCAGCGCCTCATACCGCCGCTGGTTCACCTGCCCGGCCAGCAGCTCCCAGCCCGGCCGTGGGGCCGATACGGCGGTCATAGCCGCTGATCTATCACAGGACCGTACTTCCCGGCGGCACCCGGCCCGCGCCCGGTAACGTCCTTCCCGTGCCAGCTTGCAGTCATATGGGGTGATTCAAACCCGGCATTTCACCCTGCTACCTCATGTATCGCTTATATAACGATCTTTACTCAGGCGGATTCGTTCGCTATTCCAACCCCGGAAAGAGCACGACCGAAGCGGCAGCCCCCGGAAATACCGCAGGTCCGTAACTGGCGCTGCTCAACACGGTGGGGCCGATTTACCGGTGCGGAAGTCCGCGCTAACCAGGTTGAACTCGTGGGGCTCGGTTCCTTGCCAGGGTTCTATGGGTGAGGACCTCCGGTCGGCGCTTCACGACCTGCGGCGGGAGAATGTGCGCCTGCGCGTGCGGCTGGGCGGAGATGGCAGAGACCGGGAGGGGGACAGCTGGCCAGGTGGCCCTGGACGAGATCAGCCGTAAGGGCCGTGCGGATGCTCCCCGAGCAGCCTGCGGCGGCGCGGCGGTGCCGAAGCCCAGAGGTCTTCGGGCAGCGAGAAATTGACGAATGGCCAGAACCGCTGGGAAATGTAGCGCCTCCCGTAAATCACCTGAAGCACGATCCGGTGATGGCCGGAGCGGTTGGTGGCGCCACGGTGCCAGGCCTGGCCGTTAAGCACGACACAGTCGCCAGCGCGGGCCAGGAGGCTCACATAGCCGCGCCCGTCCCACGCCAGCTCGTCCTCGGATCTGGGCGGCAGGCGGCCGCTGCGATGGCTGCCGGGGACAATCTGGGTGGGGCCCAGCTCCATCGGGACGTCGGTGAGGTAATACATGGCGGTGACCACGAAGCAGGGCATGTCCATGCCTTCGGGCAGCCTTGCCCCTGCGGGCACGGGCACCAGGACCGTTTCGTCCACGTGCCAGGTATCGACTCCCGTGCCCGGCCCCGTGTAAACGGTGTTGTTCGCGATGACATGGCAGGTGTCACCAAGGATCTGCTCGGCCAGGTCAACGACCGGCGGCCGGTCGAGCATCGCCGCGAATTGCGGTCCACGGCGGAACATCTGGGTCCGGTGCAGCGCAGTCGGAAGGCCCGTGGGGCATGGTGACTGATGCGCCTGGATCACACCGTCGCGGAGGATGGCTACCTCCTCCGGGGAGAGCAAGCCCGGGAGCATCACGAACCCGTCCCGCGTGAAGTCACGCTCCCATTGGCCCAGCGATCCCGGCGTCGCCATGACGGGCCGGCCGCCCCGGTCACTCATCACGCCACCTCCCGCATCCCCGCACGGCGGGCGCCCGAGGCACGATCGGGCGCCTGGCGGGCAGCGGCGGCTGGCGGCCGCAAGGGGTGCAGCGGGCCAGTTGTGAACGGCTGCCGCAGCCGTGGCTGTCGGTATGATACGGGGCCATGCCCGAAGTTACCCCAGGCTGACCTCGCAGGGCTCGGTTCATTGCCAGGGTTCCATGGTCAGGCCGGTCTTGGCGAGGCAGGCCCTGATGAGATGGGGCCGGATCTTCTTCAGCCTGCGCTTGACGACGCGGACCAGGCTCGCCAGGTCAGGTGCGGCGACGTTGGCCATGGCCCGTTTCAGCAGCGACCACAGCGCCTCGCCGATGCTGTCCCCAGCCGCACCCGTTCACGCCGCTGCTGCCCGGCGGGCGTGTACCCGCCGCTCTGCGCGTACCGCATGACACGGTTATAGGACAACAACCGGCGAACGCCGCGACCTGACCACTACGAGTTCAACCTGGTTAGCCGTTCGCGGGCGGGGTGATGTGACGTTCTGTCGCGATCTGGTATCGGCCTGGCGTACCTGATCATGAAGTGAGGCGAAGCTCCGGTAACGCGAGGTGTCTTCCTACGGACCCTCGTCGGCCGGAGCTTCGCCATGCTCGATTGTGTCATTGCCAGTGGCCGCCCCGCGCCGAGCGGACGGCTGACGTCCCGGCTCGCGGATGAGCTGGCGGACGGGCGGCCCGCTGCCGCAGACCCGGCGCCGGTCGTTCGCCGTGACCTGCTGGGATCGCTCGCCGGGGTGACCGATGGGCGGCCGGGTCAGGGGCGGGATCATCCGGTGGCGGCGGTGCTGGCCCTAGCCGCTGCGGCGGTGGTCGCCGGTTCCCGGTCGTTACCTGACGCGATCCAGCCGCGCCTTTTCCCGCGACGTTCACCACAACGGTCTTCAGCCAATGCAGCTCGGGGTGGTTTAGAGCCTCTCCCCGCAGAGCGGCTCTGGAGGGCCAGCAACCTCCATCTCCCATACAGCACCGCGCTCAGTGAAGCGCCATCACTCCACCTCCCGCGTTCGTGTTCACAACAAGACCCTCAAATACTGGCCGGCCTTCCCCGCCCGGTTCCCCTCGATCGAAGCCGCCCGGGCGCACTGCCAGGAATTCTTCCCCTGGTACAACAACGAGCACTACCACGGCGGGCTCGGCCTGCACACCGCCGCCGACGGCTGCTACGGCCGGGCCGCAGTCGTCCGGGCCGGGCGCGCCCAGACCCTGACCGCCGCCTACCACGCCCACCCCGAACGCTTCGTCCGCAAGCCGCCAGCCCCGCCGAAACTGCCAGGCACATCCTGGATCAACCCGCCCCAGGACAAGGACACCGACACTCAGTAAGACCCGCGTGATGGTGCCTCATTCAGGTTGACAGATTCCGCCAGCCGGTAACGGATCTGGCCGAGCCCGACACCAAACGCACAAGACACGGGAAGCTGCTCAATTCAGCACCATCCCAGTGCGTGACGCAACAACACAGGAGCGACACGGATCACCCGTGTATTAAGCGATCTGTGGTTCTTCGCGACTCATGTGTCCGCCGTAATTCGTGACACCGGGTAGCCGCGCCTTCCACGATGGTCGGTATGGATGGCTCGGCGCTCTACTCCGGGCAACGGATACGGGCAGCGGCCGACTCCGGGGCATATCCGGCATTTCCTAGTGACTGGAGATCGGTCGCTTGTCGATCGAACTCATGCGCGAAAAGATGAGCAACTTTACGAAATCGAACCGCAGACCTGCTCCTAACAATGCATGGCGGTTTGGTCTGACGCCGTCGCATTGAGTCTGATTACCGCAGGCCAGAGGGGCGCCGGCGCCTGGGTATGTCGCGCTGCGCCTGCCGTCAGTTAGAGCCGCATCACTTGGTTAGTCACTTGATCTTGAAACCTGAAGTTCGAAAAATCTCGCTGAGCTGGAGCCCCGTTACGGAATCGAACCGTAGACCTTCTCCTTACCATGCATGCCAGTTTCGTCTGATGGCATCGCAGTGGGTCGGATTACCGCAGGTCGGAGAGATCTCGGTGTCTGGGGGCGTCGCACTGCGTCTGCCGTTGCCTGGAGCTGTAGTCACTTGGTTTGTCACTGACTCCAGGACCTCCTCCCTCGAAATGACGGGATCGTTGGTCATGCCGAGCCCAAGGCCCGTCTTGACCATAGTGCCAGACCGGTGATCCCAGTGTCGTAACGTGAATCGGCGAGCAGGCTGTGCCTCAGCGGGTCAGCGGGGTGCCGGGACGGTGTTCGAGCAGGGTGACCGATTCCTGTCCGAAGGTCTCCGCAACCGGCCCAGCAGAGCGTCCAGCGCGTGCTCGCCGCGCAGCACGTTGCCCGTCAAGTTGAACAGCACCTCGGCGTCGGCACCGGCCCAGGCCGCCTCCCGGGTGAGCCGGCTGCCAGGGGCGACGACCGCACTAATCGCCGCGGCCACCACCACGAACACGGCTAGTAAGGCAGCCGCACTTGGCGTCGTGAGCTGGGCGGAAGGGCTGGGCGTTGTTGATGCGGCCTTGTTACCGGATGGGCCGGTGTGAGTGCAGCCGCCTCGTGATCATGCCTGTGTGACGAGTACAAAATCAGAGGCGGCCGCTACCGTCAGGATGGGCCGTGGCTGCAAGCCGAAGCGAGCCGCGTGCTCGTGCAGGTGTGGGACGGGAGCGACCGGATGCCCGAGATGCAAGCGCGCTGGAGCCGTACATGGAGCATGGCCGGGGCTTGCTGCTGGTCGCGAGCCTCGGTGCCAGGTACGGCTCCTTCGTGCTGGAAGGATCGAGCGGGAAGTGGTATGGGCTGAGGTGCGGGCGGAGTAGCTTCGGTCAACGGTCAAGCGGCTGCATAATCACCCACGCTCCGGGGTACGATAATAATTGAGGGCAGGGCGGTTGAAGCCCTGACCGGTTTTCCGGTCATCCGCAGTGGCTACAAGCAGCCGGACCAGCCGGACGCGCTCCAATGCAGGGGTCGGTGAGCCGCAATGAGTGAATATTCGGACCTTCAGGCGAGGAAACGTCAGCTCCAAGACGAAATACGCGGGTTCAGGATGAGTATTGAAGAACTCCGCGAGCGCAAGAAGCAAACCCATCGCAACGATAGGGAGACTCATACCGATCTATGGGTCGCTATTGGCACCCAAAAATATAATATCTCGCAACGCTACGACGAATTGGCCGAAATCGAGCGACAGTTTGAACGACTCAATATGGAGGCGGCAGAACGCCGAGCACGTAAAGCGCGCCGCCAGGAGTAAGCAGTTATCCGGTGGATGCGAGCCAGTAAACTCGGACAGTAATTCATGCTAAAATTGACAATCGACTATATTTGTGCCAAAATAACAATGTTCTGGCAAACCTCAGACGGCCTGCGGAAGAGCAGCACATTCCCCCCAAACCACCTTATACCTCACCTCATCGAGGTATTAAGACTGAGACGCTCAACTTAGACTAGCGGATTACACGAGAAGACGAAAATCTGACGATGTATCTACTAGACAATCCTGACATAACGGACATCGAGTTCACAGGGGTAGGTTTCCTCGCTGACTTAGCCTTGCGTTTAACGTCCCGCCGGCGACGGATCGGGGCGCAGGGCGTCGCCCCTGGGGAAATACCGGCGCCATGCTGTTGTGTTCAGCCGCCGAACGGCACTGCCCAGCCCAGGCACGGGTTGCCCTGCAGAGATCCTATGACCGCGTATCGGCTGACTGGATAGGCGTTGCCGACGTAGACAAGGGTGCCGACCTCCTGCCCGTTCCCAATGGATACGGCGATGTGACCCTTTCCCGCCGCCCCGCCGTAGAAGACGAGCACGCCGACGGCGGTCTCCCCGCTGCCCGCGCCGGACGGCCAGGCAAGGCCAGGCCAGGCCAGGCCAGGCCAGGATCAACACTACCGACTGGACCAGCCGGGTCATGCCGGCGAAGAAAGGCGGGTTCGGCCAGATATTCAATGTGCAGGCCCTGGCCACCGCCGGCAAGCAGGTTATCCTCGCGATCATGCGGCACGACAACCCAATGACTTCGACGCGCTGCACCCGCTGCTGGGCGGTGCCCGCGCCGTCCTGGACACCGCCGAGATCACTGACCCGATCGGCAAGGCGGTTTTCGACCCGGGTACGCCAGGGACGCCAATTTCACCCGGATACAGGTGGGTCATAGCCGTATACCGCCGTCGCCCCGTGAGGCCATCCAGGCCGCACGCCAGGGCGACGGGGGCCAGTCCGAGACCATGCTGCCCAGTTGGCAGGATATGACCGCCCGGGCGGACAGCCCGGAAGGCAGGAAACTGTACAAGAAGCGCAACGATCTCGAGCCGGTGTTCGCCCAGCTTGTCAACCGGCTCAGCCGCGACCTGAACTACCGCGGTGCCCTGGCCGACGCCGAGCCTAGAACCCAACGCTCCGCGCCCTTACGCATCCCATCGCCACACCCGCATCCCGCGGGGACAACCCGGACCGCACACGGTCCCAGAATCGCGCCCGCACCGGCCTCGGCGCCTGCTTACACCACCCGACATCGCAACGACCTCCCACCCACGTCAGGGAACCATTGCAACTACCAATTGAATTCGCCCCACCGAAACAGGACATAACAGCCAATACCCCCCAAAGGGGGTTCAATCCAGGACCACTTCATCGTGGACAGCATGCCACTAACCCTCCCGACGGGCTTGTTAAGAGCATGTCACTAACCCTCCCGACGGGCTTGTTAGAGGTGTCATGGCATGCTATAAAGGACGTGAGGGTGGGAAAGGTGGGGTAAATAATTGCTGACGCTACAGTCGAATTAATCTAACGCGGATCGTTTCGAAACGCTTCTCTATCCGACAATGGTATGGGGGTGTGCGTCTTTGGGTGGGGAAATCACGGCCGTCGAGCCGACACAATCCGCAGGGCTGGACCTTAAGATCCACGACCCCGTCTCGCAGGTTCCGCCCGCCGAGTCCGGCCTGCAGAGCGCTCGGAATGACAGTGCTCGCGTGCGCTTGTATCCGCTTCATAACACTGATGCTGCCGAAACTTCGGAAATGCTAGCCAGGAGTGCGGACTTTCATCGAGACTGGGTTACCTATCCCACGTCTCTCGATCAGGTTGCTGCTTTCATCGCGCGCTCAGCCGATGACGGGATGCTGATTCTTGGCATCCGACGCCCCTCTGACAATATCCTGGTTGGCATTGTGACACTGTGCCGGATCGCGCGGGAGCCATGGCTAACCGCTGAATGCGGCGCTGCCGTCGACGTACGCCATCGCGGGAAAGGATACATGGCCGAAGGCATGCGGTTGCTCGTCCGATTCGCCATAGATGAACTCGGACTTCATCGCGTCGAGGCACTTGTGCGGCCAGAGAACGTTCGTTCCGCTCACATGCTGACATCCGCCGGTTTTCGCATCGAGGGGATAGCTCGCGGTGCGGTCCGCATCCAAGACAGCTGGGTGGATCACGTGAGATGGGCGATCACGGCAGAAGACCTCGCCATAATCCGGCGGGACGCCCTGGTAGAGGAAAGGGGGTGATCTGGTGGAGAACACAACAGCATCTAGCGAGACTGCAATGCCTGATGTAACGCAGATCTCGCTTGACGAGGTGCGGTCGCTCGACGACTCGGTCCTCGCGCACTCGTTGCGCAGGTTCCAGCGCGAATCCAGCGATGCCCGAGATCCAATCTCGGCCTTCGGTGCATTCAATCAGCACGGCTCGAGCCCCTGGTAGTGCGATGCTGGGTCGTGCCGCATTGCGGCACGACCCACACTATCGCTTGTGTGCAGAGTAGGAGACGGATCTATGGCCGATACGGTGGCGATTACTCGCTCCGACCGGCCGGCTGAATGGCCGGATGGGTTTCTTGAGGTAGCCGCCCTACGCGAAAATGGCTGGAAGCCCTCGCCATTCCGGCAGTTCCTCTTCAAGGTCCACAGTCGCTGCAACTTGTCGTGCGATTACTGCTACGTCTACGAGATGGCCGATCAGAGCTGGCGGTCTAGACCAGTGACCATGTCAGCCGAGGTCGTCGCGCAGGCCGCGACGCGAATCGCCGACCACGTGATCACGCACAACCTCGATGAGGTTCGGGTCATCCTGCATGGCGGCGAGCCGCTAATGGCCGGGAGAGAGTTCTTCGTCAACCTCGCGACGACGGTGCGAGAGGCTGTCCCGCCCGAGTGCACGCTCGAGTTCGGCATGCAGACCAATGCCGTACTCCTTGACGAGTCGTTCCTGGATGTGCTCCTGACTCACCGGATCCGGGTAGGCGTGAGCCTTGATGGCGGCCGCGACGCGAATGACCGGCACCGGTCGTATGCGAACGGCCGGGGATCGTACGACAACGTCGTGTCCGCAGAACGATCCAATCGCGACCTACGAGGCCTTGCTCGCGTTTGCTCCGCCCTCGATGGACTTCCTGCTCCCCCACGGCAACTGGTCGTGTCCGCCCCCTCGGCGCAGCGCCGACACGACGGTGACGCCGTACGCCGACTGGCTCATTCAGATCTTCGACCGGTGGTACACAGCGCCCGGTAGGGAGACAGGAATCCGTTTCTTCGACGAGATCATCAATCTCGTCCTTGGCGGCCGCAGCCAGGTCGAATCGATCGGCCTGACCCCGGTCACACTCGTCGTCATCGAAGCCGACGGCAGCTTGGAGCAGGTCGACTCGCTCAAGGCCGCCTACCCTGGAGCACCGGCTACCGGCCTGAATGTCTTCGACAACTCCTTCGACGACGCGCTTGAGCTTCCGGCCATCGCGGCCAGGCAGATCGGCGTGGACGGCCTGTGCGAGACGTGCCAGCGATGCAGTGTCCGCGACATTTGCGGCGGCGGCCTGTATCCGCACAGGTACCGCGACGGCACCGGCTTCCTCAACCCCTCCGTGTACTGCCCTGACCTGCTGCGGCTGATCCAGCACATCCGGGACTGCGTGCGGCGGGACCTGGCGGATCTGGTGAGGACATGATCGTAGCTACCCACACATTGCCGACCGCGGACTTCGACGCGCTCGCGGTCGGCGGCGGCGATACCGCGACCATCGCGGTGCTGCGCACCGGGCAACTCAGCAAGCACATCCTCCAGATCCGCGCCGTGCTGGATGCGGCGAGTTCTGCTCGTCCGCGGAGCGATCGGCCGTCCAAGGCGTACGGCCTGCTGTCGTCGGTCCAGCGGACGCATCCGCGCGATGTGGAGACGGTCCTCCTGCATCCGTATGTCGGCGCCTGGGGCGTGCATTGCCTCGAGCGCCTCTACGGTCTCAACGACGTCGGCACCTCGCTCGACGCGGACCTGGGATACCTCGCGACGGTGGCGGCCGCCGCGGCGATCCGCGCCGGCGTGGCGTTCGAGATCAACGTCCCGGTGCGGGACGGCAGGGTTCTCCTTCCAGGGTTCGGCGTAGCGGCGGTTCCGTCCGGAGCGTCCGATGAGGCGACGGTGCGGAGCGACGGTTCTGTGACGCAGGTGGTCGCGGCGGACGGGACCCGGACAGTGGTGCCGGCCGAGCCACACCGGGACGCGCCGGGCTGGACCGGGCTCCGCCGCCTGCATGCCCGCTGCGGCGGCCTCGAGATCGCGGTCGATCTCGACGACCTGGATGGCTATCGCGGTTCTGTTTACCCGGACGTGGCCGACCGGCTGGCCGACCATGAGGTGCGGGAGTGGAGCAGGCTGTTCGAGGAGGGGTGGTCTCTGCTGGTCCGCGACCACCGGCCCTATGCGCAGGCCCTGGGGGCCGGCCTACGGTCGATCGCCCCGCAGGTATCGACGGAGCCCGGGCAGAGCATAAGCGCCACGTCGACCGACGCGTTCGGTTCCATCGCGATGTCGCGCCCACCCGACGCCGCGACGCTCGCGGTGACGCTCATCCATGAGTTCCAGCACGCCAAGCTGAGCGCGCTGCTCGACCTCATGCCGATGTACGAGATACGCACCGGCACTCGCTACTACGCGCCCTGGCGCGACGACCCACGTCCGCTCGGCGGCCTGCTCCAAGGCGCGTACGCGTTTCTCGGCGTGACCGACTTCTGGCGCGTCCACCGGCACGTCGAGAACGCGGCACGCGCGGATCTCGCCAGTTTCGAGTTCGCCCGGTGGCGGGAGCAGACCAGCCGTGCGGTCGAGGAACTAGCGCAGTCGCCGGAGCTGACAGATGCCGGCCGGCGGCTTATCGAGGGACTGCGCACCACCGCACACGATTGGATGACCGAGGAGGTCCCGGAGGAACTCGCCGAGCAGGCCCGCGACTCAGCGATCGACCATCGTGCCCGGTGGCGTATGCGCAACATCCGCCCCGCGGCGGCGACGATCGCCGACCTGGTCGAGCGGTGGCGGCGCAACGAGCCGCCGGGCGACATACCGGAATCGACTGAGGTAGTGACGGGTGCTCCCCCCGCCCACTCGGAGACGACGCAGTTCCGGCTCTGGCATCTGCGCATGACCGATCCCGGGCGATTCGACGCCATTTGCGGCGGAGCGGACCGGGGCCGGGAATGGGCGGACGTCTCCGACGCAGATATCGCCTACGTGCGCCGCGACTATGCACGAGCCGTCCAGGCGTACCGTGAAGCGGTCATCCGTGACCCGGATTCCGTGCAGACCTGGGTGGGGCTGGCCCTGGCCGATCTGCACAACGGCGACGTCGCGACGAGCGCCGCGGTGCTGGCCAGACCCGAGGTACTGCTGGCGCTGTTCCGCACGCTTCGCGGCGACCCGGATGAGCCGGATCCAGAGATGCTCGCGCACTGGCTCTCCGCCACCAGTCCCGACTCAGCATGGAAGGCCTAGCATGAGTAAGCCCAAGCTGCCGATCATCGACGCGGACTGCCACGTCGTCGAACCGTTCGACCTATGGGCCGAGGAACTGCCCGAGCAGTTCAGGCCGTATGCGCGGCAGCGCACCCGCACCGACGTCGGCGAGGAGAAGCTGTTCCACCATGGCCGGGAACTAGACCTGGAGTGGACCATAGGAACGTTGTGCACACCCGGGTCAGGCAGCGTCGAAGGCCGGCTCGACGTCGATCTCGACACCGAGGTGCATCCGGGCGTGAACGACCCGTATGCACGCCTCCGTCTCATGGACGAACAGGGGCTCGCGGTCAGCGTGCTGTTCCCGTCCTGCACGCTGGGGCTTGACGACGTAGACGACATCGAGTTCCGGTGGGCTTACGCTGAGACCTACAACTCGTGGATTGCCCGGTTCTGCCAGGCGGATCCGCAGCGGCTTCGCTGGGGGGCCGTGCTCCCTCTGGCCGGCATTGACCGCGCGGTCGCGGAACTGGAGCGGTGCATTGACCTGGGCTGCTCGACAGTCATGCTGTCGCCGCTGCCCAGGTCGGGTCCGGGCGCGGTCCCGTTCGCCGATCCCGGCCGCGCCGCCCTGTGCCGGAATCTGGGCCATCCGGAGATGGATCGGATCTACCAGATCCTCGTTGACCACGACATGCCGGCAACCGTGCACGTCGTCAACCCCGCCTCGAATGCGCTCGGGGTCGGCTGGGTCTATGCGAACCGGACACAGTGGCAGATGGGACAGCCCTTCCAGGCACAGCTGGCGGTCATGCATGTCATCGACGGAGGTGCGCTGCAACGCTTCCCGACCCTGCGTGTCGGGGTGTTCGAAGGCGATGTCGGCTGGCTGCCGCACTGGCTGGGCCGGATGGAGGAGACGTACGAGAAGTTCGCGCTCCTGTCCCGGGTGCCGGAACGGGGGCCGATCCGGCAGTTCCGCGATCAGATGTTCATCTCCGGGGAGCCCGCCGATCTCGGACTCGCGCACGCCGCAGAGCTTGTGGGCGCGGACCGGATCCTTTTCGCCAGCGACTGGCCGCACATGGACGGGGCGTGGCCGGACCCGTTGGCCATCGTCCGCGACCGGGTCGATCTCACCGACGACCAGAAGCGGGCCATCCTCGTCGACGGACCGGCTAAGTACTACGGGATCGACATGCCGTCGCTCATGGCCCACCTGGGCGCGGGCTGGGCTGCGGACGCCCGGATCGAGGACATCACCGGGCTGCTGTCGGAGGACTACCGGCCCGCCGAAGCGCAGGGGAGGGCGGTGTCGCGATGACGGCGGCTGTCACGGGATCGGTCCTGCCGCCACCGACGTTCCGCCCGCGGCAGATCCAACTCCTGCTGACCGAGCGCTGCAACCTCCGCTGCCGGCACTGCGCCGTGCCGGAAGAGGACTCACCCGCGGACCATGAACTCGACATGGCAACGTGGCGGTCATTCGTGCGCCGCTGCGTCGAGGGAGGGCTGCGGAGCCTTGTCTTGTCCGGTGGTGAGGCCCTGCTGCGCCCCGAGGCCGTCGATCTGGCGGTGTACGCGCACTCGCTGGGCGCGGAGCGGACCACGCTGGTGACAAACGGCCTGCTGTTCCGGGGCGACATACCCGCACGCATCGCCGCGGCCCAGGCCGAATACCCGGCGTTCGGGGTTCACGTCAGCATCGACGGCGCCACGGCCGCCACGCACGACTGGATGCGCGGCCCCGGGACGTTCCACCGCACCCTGCGCGCGATCGAACGGCTGCAGTCGGCGGGCGGCCGAATCACCGGCCTGCACACGGTCCTGCACCGCGGCAACGCACACGAGGTTCTGGCGTGCGCTGATCTCGCGGAGCGCCTCGGTGCCCAGGTCTGGACGGTATTCCCAGTGGCGGCACTCGGCCGGGCCAAACATATCCAGGACCGCAAGCTGGACGAGCAGGCGTGGCGGCAGATCATCGACCAGATCCGGGACGTGGACCGGCAGTACCCGTTCGCGGTTAGCGTGATGGGCCCGGTCTACGGAGACGAATGGCCGACCGGGACGGCGCAAGTACCCAACCCCAGAGCGGAACACGCGATCCAGACGTGCGTGGGGCCCGACGGGGTGGTGTTCAATTGTCCGCCGCTGCGCGCGCACCCGGTCGGATCTGTCTCCGACGTGACCGATCGGCACCAATGGACCGTGCTGGCCGACCGGGCTGCCCAGCAACTCATGTCCAACTGTGGCGAGTGCAAATTCCTGCTGCTCTGCGCGGGCATTGACCTTGACCGCCCGTACCGCCCGCGCGGCGAGGACCGAATGCGGGCCATGCCGCCGCTGGCCCTCACGGAGTGATGTCATGCGCTGGATAGTTCCCCGGGATCCGCTGCCGACCTGGCGCCGGTGGTGGGCGTGCGATGCCCCGGCCGCCGGCGTCATCCAACCCGATGTCCTGCGATGGCACGAGACGGCGGGCGCAGCGCTGGCTATCAGCTCGCGGACGGGCGGCTGGGCCGTATTCGACCCCGCGGAGCGGACGGCGCTCACCCATGCCGTCCGCATCGAGGACTCGGGCCAATGGCGGCCCGTCGTCGAGGCGGCGTGGCGCCGCGGGCTGATCACGATCGGTGGCCGCAGCGTCTACGACCCCGACGAGCAGCGCGAGGCTGTCGAGGCCACCCGCGACTACTACACACTTGTTCTCCTGCTTAACCACGGATGCAACCTGGTCTGCACCTACTGTTACCTGGGGCATGCGGCGCCGACACCACACCGCGCCATGGCCGCCGATGTGGCCCGCGCGGCCATACTGGGTGCGCTCGGGCAGCCGTGGCCGACGATCCTCGTCGACTTCGGCGAGATCGCGGTGGCCGGAGCGGCCCTCCGCGAGCTGCTACCCTGGGCGCGCGCCGCGGCCGAGGCGCGGGGGAAGACGCTGCGCGCGTCGATCCAGACCAACGGAACAACGCTGGATGAAGACCTAGCCGATTTCCTCGCTGATCACGATGTGGCCGTCGGCATCAGCCTCGACGGCCCGCGCGAGGTTCACGACGCGGCCCGCGTCTTCCGCAGCGGCGCCGGCTCATATGACCGGGCCGTGGCCGCGATCCGCAGGTGCGTCGAGCGTCGCATCAGCGTCCACCTCATCGCCACCATCAGCCGCCACAACATCGGCCGGCCGGGCGAGGTCGTGACCGAACTGGCCCGGCACACGCCGAACAGTACGCTGCTCAAGCCGGTCCTGCCGGAAGGCGAGGCGGGCGCGGCCTGGCAGAACCATGCCATAAGCGAAACGCAGTATGCCGACTTCATGTGCCACGCGATCCGCCATGCCGACCGGGCCGACGTCGGCACGCTCGACCAGTCGGCCGGGAAGTTCCTGCTCAGGTTGCTGGGCGACCGGTCAGGATGGCGGGACTCGTGCACCAGCCGCGCGTGCGGATCCGGGCGGTCACTGCACGTCGTCGGCGCGGACGGCGGCGTCCACGCCTGCCCGCGCTTCATCGCCGACGATTCCGCGGTGTCGGCCGGGAGCCGCCGTCAGCTCGTGCTGACCCCGGCGCGTCCAGGCGGAGCCGCACCGTTGCCCGACCTCCTCCCGGCCGGACTGCGCGCCGCTCCGCCATCGTGCGCCGGATGCAGCTGGCTCGGTAGCTGTGGCGGCGGCTGCACGCTCATCGCTCAGCAGGGTTCGGCTGCGGTACCGATGCCTGATCCGCACTGCGTCGCCTACCAGTCGATGCATGAGACATTGTTCGCCACCGTGATCCCGTCGTTCTTCGCCGGCCGGCACAGTGACAGCACCGCGTTCAACGGCGCGACAACACGGACCGTCTTGGCGGGGTATTAGGGGTGACCAGATGACAGGCCAGCCAACGTTGAAGGTGCGCATTGGCATCGGGCTCGGCGTACACGAGATGGTGCATAACCGTGATGAGATGCGGGCGATCTGCCGGGCGGCTGAGGACGAGGGCTTCGATTCGCTGTGGTTCTCCGACGTGACCGCCAGCCACGCGCTCGATCCCCTGGCCGCGCTGGGGTTCGTGGCGGCCGCGACCGAACGGATCAAGATGGGAACCAGCGTGCTGGTCGTCCCGGGCCGCCAGCCCGCGGTCCTGGCCAAGGCGCTCGCCACGCTGGACCTGCTGAGCGGCGGCCGGATACTGCCGATACTCGGCCTCGGCACTGTGCACCCGGACGAACAGCAGGCATTCGCCGTGCGGCGAGGCGAGCGCGCGCCATGGTTCGAGGAGGCCGTGCCGCTCCTTCGCCGGTTCTGGACAGAGGAAAAAGTGGTCCATCATGGCCAACGGTTCACCATCGACGGTTTCGGTATCCAGCCCCGGCCGGGTCGTCCGCTGCCTCTCTGGTTCGGCGGCGCCCACCCCCGCGAACTGCGCCGGGTCGGCCGTCTGGCGGACGGCTGGCTGGCCAGCTTCACCACTCCGTCCGAGGTGGCGACCGGGATAACACGTATTGATGCCGCCGCAGTGGAGCACGGACGGTCGATCGACGATGACCACTACGGGGTGCTGATGTTGTACTCGCTGCGCCCGCCTACGGCACAGGTGCGCGACTTCATGGCATGGCGCCGCCCTGACCTGCCGCTAGAAGCGGCGCTGCCCGTCGGGGGCGCCGCCCTGCGGACGCGGATCACCGAGTTCATAGCCGCCGGAGCGTCGAAGTTCGTCCTCATCCCGGCGGAGCGACCGAGGGACTGGACATCAGAACTCGCGGAACTAGCCGACCAGACGCTGGCCCTGCAGACACCGGCCAGATCTGATCCGCCCCGACATCGGCCCGCGGTCACAGGGTCCCGCCCGTGACGGCGACCGGCAGGCTCACCCAGGACCGGGTACCGGGTACTGTCCACGGCTGGACCCTGCTACGGGTCGAGTGGCTTCGGCGGCGACTGCGTGAGATTGATCCGGCCGGGACGCCCGCCATAGCGATGGAGGAACTCTCCGCCGCACTGGCCGACGCCGGGGACGCGGTCGAGCCGCTGCTTGTAGATCCACGGGTCGGCCGGTGGTGTGCCGCCGTCAGTAACCTCGTGGACCGGGGAGCCGCGGGGCTCCTGCCAGACGGTCATTTCCGCGCGGCCTGCCGGGCGGCTCAGGTACTGGCATTGTCGGCTCGTGTCCTGCTGGCCCAAGCCGGGCCGACGACTGAGCTGCCGCCGGTAAAGGTCCGCAGCGATCATGCCGGCGAGATACGCCTGCTCGGCACGCGACTGGTGCTGCGCTGCGGTCTGGCATTGGCCGGGTCGGAGATCGAGGTCGAGGTCCGGCACGGTCGGCCGGTGGTGCGCGGCGTTCCCGACTCCGAGCTGGCCACCGAGCCTACTCCGCTGTCTGGCCTGGTCGTTCCCGACGGCGATCCGGTCGACGCGGGCAAATGCGGCGCGGATCCGGTCCTTTCTGCGCCGTGGCCGATGATCGTTGTGGAGCGCGGCGTATACCAGCCCGGCGCAGCGGCATTGCCCGGCATCGCGGCGGTCCCGGCAGCGGCGAGCCCGGCATGGCGCAGCGCCCATGTCGCGGCGGCAGCCGCCCACCTGAGGTCGGTCGCGCTGGGCGAAGTGCCGCCAGCCGAGTGGCCGGTCGGCCCGCCCCCTGACGTGGCCCAGGTCGCCGACGCAGGTCACGTGGCCAGGCTGCTGGAACTGTTCGAGCACGACGGCGCCGAGACTGCCGCGAGGACCGAGATCGGCAACACCCTCAGCAGGATCGCCGACTGGATCGGCAGTGTCGGCCATCTCTCGGATCATGATACGCATGTCCGCGACCGGCTGGCCGACCATGGTTTCCGCCCCCAGAGACAGGCCGGTACCAGCCGGAGGCACACACCCCGGGTCGCGTGGCACACCCAGTGGCAGTCCGCTGGCGGCCGGTTCCGCGAGCCGACCGCCGGAACCGACCGGCGGACCCTCCCCGGTGCGGATCTTTCCGGCCTGCTCGCGGAGCTAGGATCGCCGGGCGGCGTGGAGATCAACACTCTGGCCGATGAACGTGCCCGCGCCGACAGCACGATCGATCATCTGAGCTTGATGTACGCCCGCGACCCGGAGCGGTTCGCAGCATTCGCGGTTCAGATCGAGACCCTTCCCCGGCACGCTACACGCGATCTGCTGGCGGGTCACATGGCATACATCCGGGAGCAGTTCGACTACGCGGCGGCGGCATACGCCGGCCTGCTCGCCCGCTTTCCTGAGGACATCGACCTGTGGCGCGACTTTGCCTTCGCGCTTCGCCATCTGGGTGAGGTCCGACTCAACGAGGTCGCCATGTTCAGGCTCTCCGATGTCGTCGAGCGCGCATCCACCTGTCATCTCGAGCTCAGACCGCTTGATGGCGTCCGAGTCGAGCCGGAACGTTGGCGATCGGCTGCGATGGCGGTCCGCCTCCTGGTCGGACTTCTGGAATGGGTGAGTCATGATCCCGATCATCGGTGACCTGAAGCCGCCGGCACTTCTTACCCTGTCGATGAGCGAGGCGCTGCGGGGGTACCTGGAAATCCGTCCGGAGCATGGTCAGCCCGTGTGCTTTGCCGCGCTGCTCGGCGGGCTGAAGCCCGTGATGGACGACTGGGTCAGCCGGGACCGCTTCGACCAGCTCGTCGACGTCTGCCGGGAGCGCGGCCTGACGGTGGCCGCTGACGTCCAGTTCGAGGCCCTGGCCGACCAGGGACGGCTGGACTCGGTCGTGGGCCGGGAAACGCTCACGACCACCCGGGCGATCGGCCACACGCTCGCGGACCGAGTAGCGGATGCTTCGGTCCATGTATTCATCGGAGCCGAGCGGCGTATCGTCGAGCGAACCCAGGCCGCTGGATGGTATCCGCTGATCATCGATGGCCGGGCGATGAACAAACCGTGGATCGACCATTTGTGGTTCGGCCAGGGCCTCGGCTATCCGGAGTGCTGCCTGGCCGCGTTCGCGCGCCACAACAACTGGACGCTGAACAACATGCCCTACCAGGCACACCGGTCGGTCCGCACCAGCCCGTCCTACCTGTGCAACTCGTTGATGAGGTTCACCGGGCTGACCTGGACGGCTCACCTGCCCTGCCAGTACGACTGCGCGGAGACCATAGCATCCGCCGGCCGGGCTCGGGAGGTGATGCGCGTGCACTGCCCCGAACTGGCCGACTGGATCGACCGGATCACCTCGGTGCCGTATCTCGTGCTGAACGAGTGGGAGGCTTTCGCGTTCTCCGGCGCGAACGTGCAGCCAGGCGCGCTCGACTACACTGGCGTCACAATAGCGCCATCGAACCGGCCGAACCTCGGGCTGTTCGCTGCTCTGCAGCGTGGCCGCCGACTGGAAATCCGGGACGACCTGCTCGTCGTCCTCGACTCGCAGGGCGGAGTCGTCCACGTTGAGGCCACGGCAACCGACGGGTTCGCGCCCCGGGTTCCCTTCCTGATGGATTTCCGGGCCCACGCGTACGCAACCTAATCAGAGCGGTCGGTGTTGTCGGGGCTGCTCCCAGGAGACGGTACGCAACCTGCGATGCGTGGACCGGACCACCGGGTGCAGCCTGTACATGTTGAGGACGAGCTTGTTGACCAGTCGAGTCGGCAGCTGTAGCGGGCGATCGACCTCGACGAGCAGGACGAGCCGGTCGCCGACTCGTTCGTTCACAGCCGCATGCTCGTGCATGTCATCGAACATGAACGCCTCGCCTTCCCGCCACGAGCGGCTCATGCCGTCGGCCGGAAAGATCAGTTCACATCGACCATCTCCCTCGGGGACCCGGAGCGCAAGGTGCGCGCGTAGGACACCCCAGTTGGTGCCCTGGTGCGCGGCGATAGAAGAGAAACCGGTGAGGACGGCAAAGTCGGCGCAGCGCAAGTCAGGAATGGTCCGCAAGATGCCGACGGTGACCGGAAAGCGACTGGCCACCGGTCGGATCCAGCCACGATGAGTGCGCAGCGGCAGCAGTTCCCACGCGCCAGCGACTGGTACGGAAAGCGGGTTCAACCTGCGTGTGTCCTGGGCGATGACGCGCAGTTCACGTGCCCGGTCGACTTCGTCGCGGATCGCGCGCCAGTTCGCCGTGAGATCGCCGAGCCACGGAAACTGCTCCGCCTCAAAGATGGCTCGCGGCTCGGTGGGAAGCGTACGCCGGATCAGGACGCCGGTCACCCGGAGAGCCTGCTCGACGAGTAGGTAGAGCGGATCCATAGTCGGCTAGCACCTCAGAAGGCAGGAAAGTAGTCACTGTTGATCGTGATCCGCTGCTCGCCCTCGGGAATCGGAGCGATAATAGGCACCGAATGTTCCAGCCAGCCAGGAAAGATCAGAAGGGTGCCGACCGCTGGTGTCACCGACGCGATGCTCTGCTGCCAGGGGCAGTTCACATGGACCACCGGATTGTGGAAGACCGTGGGAAGCTTCGACGGATCAGGTTCCGGGGGCAGCTCGCAAGTGAAGACGCTGGTCAGCAGCGCAGGCGAGTGATTGTGCTTGGCCAGATAACGATCCGGCCCGAAGGCTAGGTCCTTGGCCGCGCTTGCAGCGTTGACCCGCAGGCCCCAGGAGCTCACGATGAACCGGCGGTACCGCCGCTGCGGAACAGTAGCTGCTGCCTGTTCGAAGGCAGCCGTGACGAACGCGATGAACTGCTGCCAGTGCTCGCCGGGCAGGTCCTGGAGCTCAGCTGATGTCTGATGGCCGGATGAGGTACTCACGTCCTGCGGACGGGTCGCCAGTACATCGGTGATATCCACTCGTAGGCTGGGAATCCACCAGGTGTCCGGCGGCACAGAAGCCTTCCAAATGGGGACAGTAAACAACGCGATCTCTTCGGTAGTCACGGGCACTGAAGGCGCGCGGGTGCTGAGCGAATCGGTCATAGATGTGCCTCCCATATCTTGATCTCGGATTGGCAGCGAGTGGTCATCGCTAACGCAACTGCACCATTTTCCTGCGCCGCTGGAGCCAGTCGGGTGGATAAAATAGCTTGTCGAGATATGCCCATTCCGATTGATGCGAGGGACTTATGGTGTATCTCCGCCCGGTCTGGCTGAGAACACCTTGGTCTATGAGGAACGCAAGTTCGTCGGCGAAGACGGCTTCTGGCGCAAGACCGGATTGGACCTCGACCAGAGCGGTATCTATTGCCTGATCGCGGAAGAATCCGTTTACGAGCGCCGCGGACACTCGCGCCACCATGTCACACGACTCCACGTCGACGGCGCGTCCGCCCAATTCATACCCGGCACTGTTGCGGTGTGCGCAATAGACCATCCGCTCATCCCGGAGAAACGAACGCGCCGTGACACCAACTCCGATCAACGAGTTGCGCAACTCTGGTCGATAGCGCGTCTCGTACACGTTTCGTTCAGGCCATCGGCCAACACTGCTGGAGATCAGCCGGATGTGCTCTCCGTCGAGGCGCCCTGACGCCTGCCAGCCGTGTAGCGAGGCCACAGCGACGGCAGCGGAGACCCGGCCCGTGCACCGCATGATGTAGTCGTTCATGCCGTGACGCGCAGATAGCTCGGTACTCGTCCTTGGCCGGTATCGGTAGATCGAGATAGTCACTTGCGCCTCGTCCAGCAGGATCTCGACGGCGCCAGCGAGCGTGTGATCCTGCTCGCCATCCAATCCGGTCATAAGGTCGACGTTGATCTCATTGAGTCCGGCGCTCCGGCACGTGCTAATGAGAGACTTGACACTCGCCGGGTCGGCCCACATCCGGCCGACGCTGGCCAAGATCGCACGATCGAACGACTGGACCCCGAAGCTGACACGGTTATAACCGCCCGCAACGATCGCCTCAACCTTCTCCCGAGTCGCGGACCGCGGCGACATCTCGAAGGTGCGCTGTGCTTCGGCCTCGAAGGCGAATGCGCAATTGATCGCCGCGAGGAGGCGACGAATCTGTTCAGCCGACAGAACGGTAGGCGTCCCGCCACCGATGTAGCTGCCTGAGATCGGATGCGCGCCGTGACGCGCTGCGATCACACGCAAGAACCGCTCCAGTCCGCGCAGACACGCCTCGGCTTTTGCGCCTTCAGCGTCAGCGAGCCCGTAGAAGTACATGCAGAACGAGCAGTGCTCCTCGCACAAAGGGACGCCAACATACAGATTCAACGGGTCGCCATCGGCAGCTCGCAACACCGGATCGATTGCTTCTTCGTACACTTCCCGTCCGGTCGACGAGACGAAGTACGGTGGCGGCAAATGCAGGTTAAGGGCTTCGGTGAGGCTACGCAGATCAGCTAGCCGCTGCATCGACACAGGCGCCATGCTTACATGATCTCATAAGAGCCGCCGACACACATCTGTTCCTGATGGACAGACAGTCAACTTGGACGTAACCTCAGCTGAGGCTAGGACAGCCCTGGCGGCTCCCCGGAGAACAAGTGAAAAATCCAATCATCAGTATTGTGATTAGCAGTTTCAACTATGACTGCTACCTGCGGGAATGCATCGATTCAGCCCTCTCCCAGACATATCCAGACGTTCAGGTCGTCGTTATTGACGACGGATCGACAGACGAGAGCGCCGCCATCATCCGCGATTACGGAAACCATGTCGAACCAGTTTTCCAATCCAACAACGGCCAGGCGGCCGTGTGGAACGAGAGCATGTCCCACGTACGCGGCTCATGGGTGATATTCCTGGACAGTGACGACAGACTGGCTCCGCACGCTGCCGCCCGTGTGGCGGCGGTGGCCGGACGGTCGCCCGGCATCGTCAAGATCCACTGGCCAATGCGGCTCATCGGTCCCGATGGCTGCCCAATGGGCATCCAGATTCCCGAGTTGCCGCTGCCCAGCGGTAATCGATTGGCCGAGCTCATCGGATTCGGATTCGACCGCGGACCCAATCTCGCTACATCGGGCAACGCATGGCGCACTGCGTTCGTCCGGCAGGCCCTCCCGATACCAGAGGAAGAATTCCGAATCGCTGCCGATACATGGCTTCTGGGTCTAGCACCGCTGTTCGGCAGTGTGGCGTCCCTTGACATAGTGTGCTCCGAATACAGATCGCACACGAAGAACAACGGCGCTAAAGGCTCTGAGTGCGAACGAGCAATCGATATTCTATCACGATCGATGCTGGTATTCAAAAGAATTGCCGGGGAACTTATCTACCGGGGTTATGCCGTCGACATCGGGTGTTGGACCCGTGCGAATCCCACTTTCCTCGCCTATCGGTCCGTTCTCGACGGGTGCCGCATGCATCGGGCCACCTGGAGAGCGACCATTTGCCCGTCTTGGGAATCGGTTGAGAGTCAAACTATCCTGCGAACCATTCGCTGACCCACTTCCAGCCATGACGGGATCGGCGAACCGGCGTTCCGGCAGAAGCCGGACGTACGCCTGGTACCGCGACGGCAGGCTGGTTTGCAGCCGGCCGCCGACTCGTGGCAAGTATCCAAGCACGGCCGTTTCCCTTCCTCGCCGTGGATGTGTCGCGACACCCAGCATGAGAGAAACGGCCGTACCACGGAGAGAATTAGTGTCTATGTGCGAAAGGCGCCAATATGTGCTGATATAGCCTGAATTTAGGTTGAATCCCAAGCTCAGCCAGCAGCCCGGATACGAACAGGACCAGTTAGGACGGGACCTCAAAGGTAAAGCGTTAGGACAGCACGCGGAACCTCTGGACAGACAGGGACATTGGCGGGACTCCCTGGGTACCGGGAGCTTCGCGGCCGCGAGGGATCTCCGCTAGATATCCGCGTATCTGCTCAGATGACAATTGCGCTCCGTATGCCCTCGCTCACCCTTGCCGAGAAAACCTAATTACACCATCAAGCGTTCAGCGAAGCACATGCGTGAACGATACCGATCGAGCAAGAAGAGAGTCGCTACATGCTTACAAAGTAGCGTTTGAGTCAAATCATGGCGCATCATAGATGGCCACGAAATAGTAAGGCTGAGCTTTCCTCTTGGGCGGTCGCCAGTCCTAGACAACCGCCCGGCGCTCCGTGACCATTTGGCCGTACCCGCGAGTATGACAGAAACGATGTGGATTGGTATGCAACCCATGCAAGGCATCCCTGACCAGGCTGGTGAACTCTATCTTGACCTCCTTAAACGGTGTCTAACACGGGAACTCTTTATCGAGGAAGAAGTGGAGGAGGTGCCGGATGAAGATCTCCATAGATCCCTGCCCGCAGAGATGAAGGCGATGGTCACGCGGTCCGGTTGGCGGATGGTACGCTCTGGTGGACGGCGCGCCGACCGTGAGGAAGGTCTCGACTGGCCGCCTATGGCCGAGACCATGATCGGACTGCGCCGCCTCGACAATCTGCACGATTGTATCCGCTGCGTCTTGATCGACCGGATTCCCGGGGACCTTATGGAGGCTGGCGTCTGGCGGGGTGGGGCGACGATCTTCATGCGTGCTGCGCTAGCCGCCTACGGCGATCCCGGTCGACGCGTGATCGTTGCGGATTCGTTTCGCGGTCTCCCACCGCCCGACGTGGACAGATACCCGTACGACTCCGAGGTCGGACTGTCCGGCGAGCCGTTCCTCGCCGTGGACGAACCGACTGTTCGACGTAACTTTCAGCGATATGGGATGCTCGACGACCAAGTGGTCTTCCTGCCGGGCTGGTTCTGTGACTCACTCCCGACCGCTCCAGTCGAGCAACTGGCGATCCTGCGTGTTGATGCCGATCTTTACCAGTCCACGACAGAGGTGCTCACCATTATGTACCCGAAAGTATCTATTGGGGGGTTCGTGATAATTGACGACTTCGGCGCAATTCCCGCATGCCGGGCCGCTGTTGAAAACTACCGCGAACGGCATGGCGTGCGGGACGAGTTGCAGCGCATCGACCGCACCGGCGTGTATTGGCGCCGGACTACCACTGCATTCGACAGAGTGCTCAAATGACGGACCGGAACCCTACAGATTCTCGGGAGCTGGTATACCAGGTCACGGACCTTCAAGCATACCGCACGCGTTTCTATAAGCACCTTGCACGGATTCACCGATTTCTCCAACCTAATACGTATGTGGAGATCGGCGTTGGCGACGGCAGCTCGCTGCGATTGGCACAGCCAGAAACGCGACGCATCGGTATAGATCCGAATCCCCCGGGCCAGCTTGCCACCACTACAGCCTGCACGATCTTCGGTATGACAAGCGACGAGTTCTTCGACCGACACAATCTTCACGCGGAATTGGGCGATAGACCGGTCGAGCTGGCACTTATCGATGGTATGCATCTTTTCGAGAATGCACTACGTGACTTCATAAACTTGGAGCAGTATTGCGCTGCAGGCGCGGTCATTCTAATCCATGACTGCTGGCCGGTAGATTCTCTGGTCTGTTCGCGCGTGCGTCGCACCAACGTGTGGGCAGGTGACGTGTGGAAGCTGCCCGAGTGTCTGGAGCGATACAGGCCAGATCTCGTCATCCGCCGGTTCGCCGTACGTCCTACTGGGCTAGCACTGGTTGGTTGCCTTGATCCTGGCTCTAAGCACCTTGCCTCCTGGTTGCCGCAGATTTACGCGGAATATGTCCCGCTAGACTTCGCTTGCACGCGCAAGCACGTTGCCCGATGGGAGCCAGATGAATGGCCGTCGATACGTACAGCACTCATTGAGCTAAGGAGATCTGAATGACACCCCAGGCTGAGCGGTAGCGAGTTCGGCCCTACGGTTGGTTTCATCTGTGGTATCCAACATAGGTTGCGGAGGAAGCTTTCGTAGAGGGGCCGGAAAGCGGTGTGACTATCGTCCGGAGGTAGCACAATTCGTATGAAAACTTTTCCAATCGACTGCTTGGTGCTGACCGCTACAATTGATCCACGCGGCTGCCCGGGAACAACTCGCACCGATCCACAGACTCGACTAGAGGACTACTGCCGGGCCATTGCCGGTTGGGCTGATCAACTGGCCGGTACGGGGACCGTCGTCGTCATTGCGGAAAACTCGGGCGCAGACGCAACTCGTCTGATGGACGTTCTGAGATATTATTGGGGAAATGGCGAACTTTGTGCGCTAGTTCAATACCAAGAGCCAATTGAGCTGACTCATGACGGTAAGAGCTCCGGGGAAGCGAGACTCATCGAGCATGCTCTTGTCCGAGCGCACGAATATTTCGATGCCGATTTCAGCTTTGTCAAGTCAACAGGCCGACTATATGTAAAACAATTCAGCTCCTGTTTGCCAAGCTCGCTTGGTCAGTTCACAGGCCAAGTCCGTCCGGACATGTCGGCAGTTGACTCGCGAGTGTTTCTGAGCACTTGGAATACTTACCAACGATATATGTGGGATATCGCTGACGAAGTGTGTGAAAGTGACGATCTCTATTTCGAGATGGTGCTAGCCCGCCGCTTGCATAGGGTCCTCTCCAACGGCGCCCTACGATTTACGCCGTTCCGCACTATCCCGCGGATTGTCGGAGTGAGCGGATCCAGTGGCCAGCCGTATTCGAGCGTCGGTCCTCAGTTTCGTCGATCCTTTGACGACCTTGTTCGCAGGATCTTCATACGCCGACAGATACTTCTCTAGGGTTCCGTTCAAACGGTCATGTCCACGTGACATACTGACCATTGGTCGGGTGGCTGGGAGGAATTTCACCTCCCGGCTCCCGCAGATCCGGGTGTGACGTAGGGTAGGCCGCCGGCGAGGTGCCAGTTGCCTGGTCCTTTTCCGCTAGCTGACGGCAGGTCTGCCGGAGGTACAGGCCAGTCGGCGACTGTTTGTCCATGACCGGGGCCGGTTGCAGCCGATCTGGGTGCGCCACGTGGCGCACTGATGTATCGCCCCGTGCGGGGATAACAGAGCGGGAGGCTTATGCGAAACTCCCGGTCAAGATGATCAAGCAGGTCTGTGACCTGCGGTGACGTACCGATGGACCGCGTGGCCGCAGGGGTTTTGCATAATCCTCCGGGTGTCTTGGTTCTGATTGCTGACTGAACCCGAAAGGGTGAAGGGGAGGGCTGGGAGCAGGTGGGCGATTTCGTTGCGGCTCTCCGCAAATCTGCCCCCGCGGGGAACAGGTATGCGGACCTGGGACCGGTGGCTGCTGATCCGCCGCAACCGCCACACCACGGGGCTGACACCCTACTGCTGCTACCGCCCCGGCGCATTCCGCTGGCTACCTTGGTCAAGATCGCCGGGTGGCAATGGACGTCAAAGAAAGCATCCAAGCCAGCAAGGGCCTGGCAGGGCTGGACGAGCACCAAGTCCGCGCCTGGCCTCCCTGGCACCAGTGGTCACCCCCGCCATGGTGGCCACTGCGTTCCTCAGCCTCGAAGTACCGCAGCTCGTTGCCCGCGCCTTATGTAACCTATTCAGGATTAAAGTTAGGATTGAACTTTGCAAGCCATGCTGGCATGCTCTTAGGGAGCATCCGGGAGGTTCCGACGGACTGCACCCACTTATTCACATCAACCCAGAATGTGGCCTCGTCCTCCTTTCTGACCATAGTGAGGTTTTCTCAGCAAGGGTGAACCAGGCGTTCATGGTGTAACTGGTCATTCGGGCAGACACACGGACATATCTGGAGATCACCGGGCAGGCGCGGAGCCCCCGGTACAAGAGGTCTCGACCAAGATTCCTGCCGGCCCGGAGGCTCCGCGTGCTGTCCTATCGTGTCACTCTTGACGTCCCGTGCCAACTTGTCCTGTTCGTGTCCCGGCGGGGCTGGCAGAACACCGCCGCGAGCTCGGCACCCGGGACGGGACACGTGCCCTGACCTGCTGGAAGCAGGCGGTCTTCACCCTGGCGTGGTTCCGGGACCGGCCGGACATCCGCCGGCTCGGCGCGGGGGCCGGGATCTCGGCGCCCACGCTGCGCGAGGCCCTGGAAAAGGCCGTTGAGCAGGGGCTTCCCTACCTGATCCTGGACGGCACGCTGATCTCCTCCGACCGGTGCGCGGCCAAGAAGACCAGCAGGAAAGGGAAGGAAATAGACACGTGGTACTCCGGGAAGGCGCACCAGCCCGCCGGGAACGTGCAGGCGCTGGCCGCGCCGCGCGGGATCCCGCTGTGGGTCTCGGACGCGCTGCCCGGCAGCACCCATGACCTCACCGCCGCCCGCGAGCTCGCCCTGCCCGGCTCCCGCCCGTACCTGGGGAAACTCCCGGTCCTCGCCGATTCCGGTTATGAAGGCGCAGGCGCCGGAGTTCACGTCCCGGTGAAGAAACCGCGCCACGGCGAACTCGATATCAATACCAGAACCCGCAACGCGCTGCTCCGCTCGCTCCGCTACCAGGGCGAACGCGGCTTCGCGCTGATGTCCCAGCGGTGGCGCGCCATCCAGCACGTCTCACTCAGCCCGACCACGGTCGGCGACATAGCCAAAGCCGCACTCGTCCTCACGCTAACCAGGTTGAACTCGTAGTGCATATGGTCACCAGGGTTCGAGGGTAAGGCCGGTGGCGGCCAGGCAGCCGTCGATCAGGTGGGGCCGGTACTGGATCTTCTTCAGCTTGCGCTTGATGATGCGGATCAGGCCGTCCAGGTCGGCGGCAGCGAAGTTGGCCATCGACCGCTTGAGCAGCGACCAGATGCCTTCCGCGGGATTCAGGTCCGGCGCGTAAGCCGGCAGCCGGTAGATGCGCAGCCATTCCTTGTTCTGCTCGGCGAAGTCCGCCAGCTCCGGGGCCAGGTGGATGTTGAGGTTGTCCCAGCACCACACCAGCGGCGCGGCCAGCTGCCGGTGCGCGGAGATGATCAGGTCCCGGTAATCGGCCCAGGTGAAACCCTTGGCCTCGCCCTTGCGGCGCCGGTAGACGCGCAGCTGGTAGTACAGGTGCGGCCGCTCACCGGGCCGGTAGCACGCCACCCCGGCGATGCTGACCCGGCCACCGCCGGCGCCGCGCAGCACGGCGGGCCGGGCCCCGCGCGGCGCCCAGGTGCGGCCCTTCGGCGGCCTCAGCCCCTGGCCCGCCTCGTCCTCGAAGCAGATGAAGGCGCCCAGGTCGCGCGCCGTGCTTTTATATCGGGCCACACCTCGGACTTCCACACCGCCACGGCTTCCTCATCGCGTTCCATTGCCTGCCGGACCGGGACCTGGGCCGACCAGCCGTGCCGGCGCATCAGCTTCGAGGTGCCCTCGACGGTGTACCCGACATGAAAAAGCCTGCCGATCAGCGTCTTGATCCGGCCCAGCGTCCACCGCTGGTCATTAGCGAACCCGTGCGCCAGCGGGCCTTTCCTCAGCTTGAGCTCCAGCCGGGCCCACTGCTGCGGGCTCAGCCGCTCCCGCGACACCGGCCCTTTAGACCGCAGCGCCACAGGGCCGCCGTCTCGCCATGCCCGGTGCCACCGCCGCACCGACCCCTCGGTGACCCGCAGGTCGTACGCGATCTCATCGATCTCATCGCCGCGGGCGAACCGCCCGGCGGCCTCCAGCCGCAGCCGCTCCCGCCGCTGCTGCTCAGCGGGCGTATACCCGCCCCGTTGCGCATACCGCATACTGCCGTCATACGCCCGCAGCCAGGCGACGTCACGACCTGAGCTCTACGAGTTCAATCTGGTTATTCGAGCACAAGATGATCAGCTGAAACTCGCTGAGAAAACCTCAGTGTGCTCGTCCTTAATCTTTTTAGCCTCGATCTCGGCCATGACAGCGTTGGTATGGCGAGAGTCAGCCACCTGGCTTGCGAAGGCCTTCGCATACCCAGCTGCTCCGGCCGACAGCGAGAACCGCAGGATATCAGCTGGGCACTGTGCCTGCTGATCGGTGCGTGGTGAGCGTGGGAACCGCCCGGCCGCCCTTGTCCCGCTCGAAAACAGGATTGGGCAGGTGACCTGCAGGTCTTCCTGCGTCAGGCGGCGTGCGTGTATTCGTTGATCAGTCCGCCCAGGACAGGTTTCCGGCGGATCTGCTGTGTGTCTATGCCGGTCACGGTGGCGCGAGGAGCGTCAGGTTCGCCGTCGGGGACGCGCTGGGCGATGCCCTGGTGCGGCCGGGTCGTGTTGTAGTGCTCCTGGTACTCGGCCGGGACGGCGCGCAGATGCCGCTCGCCGAGGATCAGCATCCGGTCGAGGAGTTCTCGGCGCAGGGTACCGGCGAGGCGCTCGCAGATCGCGTTCATCCGCGGAGCCTGGACAGCGGTACGCAGGATCCTGGCACCGGTGGCCTGGGATACGGCGTCAAAGGCGCAGGTGAAGTTCGATCCGCGGTCACGAATCAAGAACTTGATGGCTGCGAACCGCTCGTCGAGGCCGAGGGCCAGGTTGCGGGCCTGCTGCACGGTCCACTCGCCGGTGGGGTTCGCGGTAACGCCACCGAGGTGCATCCGGCGGGTGCCAAGCTCGATGAACACCAGAACATACGTCTCTTGCGCGGCACAGTGTCCGCGTGCAGGAAGGCCGGCCGCGAGGATCCCCGCAGCCTGGGCGTGCAGGAACTGCCGCCAGGTCGGGCCCGAGCGGCGCGGCGCCGGATCGATGCCCGCGGCGTGCAGGATCTCCCAGACAGTGGACGGGGCGACCGTCACGGCGAGCTTGGCCAGTTCGCCGTGGATGCGGCGGTGTCCCCACAGTGGATTCTCTTTCGCCAGGCGGACGACGAGGCGGGTGATGCCCGGTCCTGTCGGCGGGCGGCCGGGCGTGCGCCGCTTGCTCGTGTCGTATTTGCCCGCAGCCAGCCTGCAGTGCCAGGCCAGCAGCGTCGCTGGCGTAATCGGGAAGATGGCGGCCCGGCGCCTGCGGGGTATGAGCCGTGCCAGCGCGGCGAGCCACAGCCGGTCAGCCGACCCGTACCGGACCCGGCCGGCGTGGCGGCGCAGCACCGCGTTCTCGTGGCGGAGCATGAGCAGCTCGGCATCCTTCGCCAGGTCGCTGCGGGATATCAGGACAGCGAGGCCGAGTATCCGGCGAACTAGCAGGTAGACGATCTTGACAGGCATCCAGCCAGCCAACCATCACCGCGCCCCGGCTGCTGGCGGAAGGCGCAGGTCAGCCGCCCAGTCGATTATTCGAGCGGCACACGGTAAGAGCGCGCGGCCGACCGCACCCGCCGGGCCGCTGGCCACGCTGCCGGACCCGGCCCACGACCGCGCCAGCGAGCCAGCCGCCAGACCGCGGGCCCGCCCCGCTGCCGGGCGGGCCCACCTGGCCTGCGGGCGCGAACCCGCCACCAGTAACACGAGACACTAGCCGCGAGGGGTTGCCGCCTTGCTTTCTCCCTCAGAACCGGTCGCTGCCCACGAGCTTCTTTTCTAGTGAATCCGCCGTTGAGGTCACCAGCCCCAGCGGCCGCTCGAACTCGTTGATATCGAGGTTGATGAGGGGAGCAGCGTGCTGTATCACGAGGAAGTCCCCGTCGAGTGCCGCACCACCGCAGACGATGTTCCCTGCCTCTCGCAGGAATGCCTCCAGGTTCACCGATCCGAGGGAAGCGACCGGCGATGACATCTGAACCCACTCCTCATCGCCGCCCATCAGGGCCTGCCTGGTGAGCAGGACCATTTGGGAGCGTAGACCGCTAGTTTCAAAGATGAGCTTGATCAGGTCCGTGGCTTCGTCGGCGATCTTGTAATTGGATCGAACGTAAGTAGTCAGATCTTGCCAGGTTGTCATCGGTTTCCTCCTCCTAGCGAGGCGATAATGGCTCTAGACAGCGGCGGCCCTGACGGGCCAGCCGGAGATTCTGCGGGCGCTTCCCCTCTCTTCCGGGTCAGGGCGTGATCACCGCGTGACCGCAATGTTCGCAGTTACTCGGGTAGCCCCATTTCACCCACGTTTCTCCTGCCGCAGTACTTGTTCTGGCACTTGACCTTCACGGACTCTCCGACCCTTGGCATGGCCTACCGTCCCCCCTTTCGTGTTCTAGAGCCGAGCTGGACTCGTCAGCGCACGCAGTACGTGCGGACCGCAGGAGAACCCACGGTTTCGTCCTTTACGGAACGCCCGAAGCCGAGCACGGCCGCACCGCGCTCAGGCATGAGGACGTAGGTCAATGCGGCCGGTTAAATTCCGCCATGCCTTTCGGCGCGGGCGCCCGCCCGGCATGACAAGGAACAGTTACTGGCTGCGCCAGCATGAAATTTCGCTATGGCTCTGGACCATCAGTCCATATCAAGAACCCCTCCCCACCGCACCCATAACCCCAACCCCGGTGCTGATATGCGGCGTAAGAATAGTCCGGTCAGACATGACGCCGCTAGTGGCTCAGAGGTATGGATATTGTCACTTGTCCGGCGTAAACCGGACAAGTAGCTCAGACGTCCGGCGCTCACAGAGAGGGACGACGCGTAACACCAGCATCAAGTCACGTGACGCTCAGGATCGTATCCATTCACGGGGCCAGGTATCCGTTCTCAACTGATAGTGCCCAGCACTCCGGCGCCGACCTGCAGCGGGAAGATTAGTTAAGAGCACCTCCGGCGTGGATCCACGGAATGCGGCCACCACAGCCCAGGGGATGTGCGGGCGGATTCCGGCAAGACGCTGCTACGGTCTGGCGAATATAACTGCCACGCGCACTGTCGCTGCGGGTCCCCGCTGTTTCGAGGCGATAACAGTCCAGGTGCCCGCGAGCTGGGCGGGCAGGAACGGAAACCGCTCGAAGCAGAGGTCCTGCGTGCCCTGGCGCGTGCACCATCCCGGATCATGCGTGGAGCCGAGAATGCTGAGTAGCGCCCCGTACCACGTGCTGATGGTCACGGAGACGTCCACGGACGCCGGGGCGGCGACGGTGACGGTAAACGCGTACTGCGCAGGAGATGGTGCGGTGATCTGGTACCGCGCCGAGGAGCGTCCCGCCGCCAGCACCAAGCTGGACGCTTGCGGCCGCTGGACGGCAGGCGATGAAGCGCGGGCGACGGGCTTGGCGTGGCTCTGACTGCCACGGCTGTTCCCCCCTCCGCCCGTGCACGCGGTGGCCGTGAGCGTAAGCGCGCCGCAGGCGGCCATGGCCGCCAGGCACCTTCTCATGCCGCTAACCGATCTGTGGGGACTGGCCGGTTCTTGTCTACCGCAGATACGGTGCTGCCACGGCCTCGATGAGTGGTTGATGTGGGCGATCTTGGGCGACGCGCCGGTCCTGCGGGGTGTTTGAACCTCTAGTTCAGGTTGAGGATGCTTGTGGCTTGTGTCCGATGAGCTTGTGCCTGTGCCGAAAACGTCATCCGCCCAGGTGAGAGCAGCTGTATGTGGATCCCGGCGACCGGATGAGCTGGTTGCTCAGCAAGGTCCCGTCCGCTGCGGCATGATGATCGGCTGTGCTGCTTCGACTTGCCTATCTGGGTGTGACGAACGCGTTCGGGCTACTGCGGCTGCTTACGCTGAGCGACCGGGACAAGGATGTGGAGATCCTGGCGCTACGTCACCAGATCACGGTGCTGGAGCGGCAGCTGGGTAAGATCCGGCCGCGGTTCTGCCCTGGCGACCAGGCGTTCCTGGCCGCCCTGCTGCACCGGCTCCCACGCGACGTGCTGGGCCGGTTCCGGCTGCTGATCCGGCCCGAGACGGTGCTGCGCTGGCACCGGGACCTGCTAGCGCGCCGCCACGCGGCCAGGTCGCGCCCCGGGCGCCCAGGCCGGCCGCGCACCGTCCGCTCGATCCGTCTGCTGGTGCTGTGCCTGGCAGCAGAGAATCCGTGTTATGTGGACCCGGGGATTATGTGGAGCCTGGCGGCTGATTAGGTGACTTCACGGTCTGGTGTGCGCCAGCGCTTCACATAAGTTCTGCGCCCCGCGACGCTTCACCTCAAACACAAGTCATGGCGGTGGGCGATGCACGAAGCGTTCTGGAATGGGCTGTTCGACGTGCGCTGGGAGGAGGCCCCGCTTGGACCGGAGGCCATCCGGCTGGTCCGGAGGCTGCGCGAGCGCGGCTATGCCGAGCGAACGTGCCGGGACTACGGGCACGCCGTCGTTCACCTCGGCAGGTACTTGCACGAAGAGCTGGAAAGCGACCGGGTTCGCGATGAGGGGGTCGTCGCGGATTTCCTCGCCGGTCATCTGCCGGGGTGTCGCTGTTACCGCCGCCCGGCGGGCCGGCGAGAAGAACCGGTCCGCCGGGGACTGGCGCACCTGCTCGTGATGCTGCGCGAGGAAGGCGCCTTCCCCCCGGTCGTCGCGGACGAGCCGCCCTACCGCCAGCTGATCGAGGGCTACTGCCGGTTCCTGCGTCATGATCGAGGGCTCGCCGAAACGACGATAGCCAACTACCGGCGCTACCTTCGCGACTTCCTGATCAGCCGCGGCGATGCGGTGAGCCCGGTCGAGTTGGCGGCGCCGGGCGCGGACGACCTGCTCGCGTTCGGTCGCCAGCGCGGGGCTGGCTTGGGGCGGACGGCGTGGAACCATCTGGCCACGGCGTTGTCCGGCTTCTACCGGTGGCTGGATCTGTGCGGGCACGGCGGCGCGCAGCTGGTAGGTGCGGTGCCGCTGCGGCGGCGCTACCGGCTCGCCGACGTGCCCAGCGCCTTGTCCTGGGAGCAGGTGCGTCGCCTGCTCGGCGTGGTCGGCGTTCGTGAGCCGAACGGCCGGCGCAACTACGCCATGCTGCTGCTGATCGCCAGCTACGGCCTGCGCGGATGCGAGGTCAGGGCGCTGCGGCTGAACGACATCGACTGGGCGCACGACGAGATCGTCATCTTCGCGCCGAAGACCGGCCGGCGCCGCGTACTGCCGCTGACCCGGCCGGCCGGGGAGGCGGTGCTGGACTACCTGCTGGCCGGGCGCCCCCCGTCGCGGCATCGGGAAGTCTTCCTGTCCAGCCGGCCGCCGCATGGCCCGCTGCGAAGCAAGATCAACCCGTGGCTGGGACGCCAGCTGGACAAGGCGGGCATCGTGACCGACCGCCGCGGGGCTCATATCCTGCGCCCCTCGCTGGCGGTCCACCGGCTGCGCAGCGGTGAGACGCTGAAGGGCATCGGTGACCTGCTCGGCCACCGCCGTCCGGACACAACTTTCATCTACACCAAGGTTCAGGTCGACGATCTTCGCAGCGTCGCGCTGGACCCGGCGGTGGTGTCGTGATGGCTGCCGGCCGCTTCTGCGGGCCTTTGGCCGGTGAGTTCGCCGCCTTCGCCGCCACCTTGGAGGCCAGCGCCACCGCCAACAAGACCACCCTGACACAGCTACGGGCGCTGGATCGCTACACCGCCCAGCGAGGCCTGCCCTCGGGAACAATCGACGAGAACCTGGCCAAAGCGTGGCTGGCGGACTGTGCGGTCCGGGCCCCGAACACCCGCCGCGCCCGCTATTACCTGCTGCGTCGCTTCTGCCGCTTCCTGGCGGCCCGCTGCCCCGGGACGTTCGTGCCCGGCGAGTCGCTCCGCCCGCGCCGCCGGCCGTCGAAGCTACCCCACATCTACACCCGAGACGAGGTGCGTGCCTTGCTGGCCGGCGCGCTCGCGCTGCGGGACTGGACCAGCCGGCATCCCTGCCCGATCCGGTCGGCGACCCTGCACACCGTCATCCTGCTGCTGGCCACGTCCGGCTTGCGGATCTCCGAAGCGCTGCACCTGACCCTGCAGGATGTGGACCTGGCCGAGGGCGTCCTGTCGGTCCGCCAGTCGAAGTTCCGCAAGTCCCGGCTCGTCCCGGTCTCCGCCGGGACGCTGGAGACGCTGCGCACCTACCACGACCTGCGTATCGCAGCGGCCCCCGCCGACCCGGCCGGGGCCTTCTTCGTCTCCGGTCGCGGCACCGGCTACAGCACCTCGACCGTCCAGGCGATATTCCATGACCTCACTATGCAGGCAGGGCTGCGGGAACCCGGCGGCAGCGGTCCCCGGCACCACGACCTGCGAGCGACTTTCGCCGTCACCCGGCTGCTGCTCTGGTATCGCGACGGCGAGCCCGTCATGGCCAGGCTGCCGTTGCTGAGTACCTACCTCGGCCACGCCTGCATCAGCGACACTGAGGTTTACCTGCGCATCACCACCGCCCTCCTGCAAGAGGCGAACACCCGCTTCCACGCATTCGCCGAAGCTCTGCTCCCAGCAGTTGGTGACCAGTCATGACCGCGCAGACCCCTGTTCCGGGCTTGCTCCGCAGTTTCTTCGAGGACTTGTACGACCCTGTTGGCTTATTCGGGCGGCATGCCGTAGGCGCCTGGATGCCGGCTGTGATGATGGTCATGCTCTGTGTTGCGGCCGGTTTCCTTCCCCTCGTTTGTTCCCGGCCGCAGGATGGGGTCATCATGTCGATGCAGCCCAGGCCGTGGCCGGAGGTTCCGGTGCTGACGGCGCAGGTAGCGCGGGCGGCGTTCGCTGGCGGGTCGCTGGCGATGCGGATCCGTGATGGGCTGGGTGCCTGGTGCGAGGATGAGGCGTTCAGCGCCGTGTACGGAACCCGGGGCGCGCCGGGGCTGTCACCTGCGCAGCTGGCGGTGGTGACGGCGCTGCTTGCGACACGATGTCGCACGTGGTGAGTGAGCTAGTTGAGGAGGTCTGGCTGATGCCAGCGACGTAGCTACGGGTTTGTGTTCGACCTGTCCCCGCCGTGACGTGCGTGGCCGGTTCCTGACCGGCTGGGTGCGAAGCTCACGGGAAAGCCCAAGGGCCGCCGTCCCAGCCATGGCGGCTACAGGTCAGGGGAAGGACCGGTGGGCGACTATCAGGGAACCCTTGCTGATGCCTCGTCACGTCAACACCCCGGGCTGGGGCTGTATCGCCGGGGTGGCAGGGACCGGCCGCTGAAAGGCGGCAGGCGGTGGCCACGGAGTAGCCGATGGCCAGCGAACACCGCTGTCCCCGGGGTATAGAGGGCGGCCGGCCCGGTCCGGGTCTCACGCGTGCGGAACGTGGAAACCCTGCTATGGGTCCGCATCCCAGGCGCGGGTATGCGCAGGCGGTGCGGTAAGCCGACCGTAAGGGGGGCTGAGTCCCCGTGGCGGGACAGGGTGCCCATAAAGCGGATGCCGGGCGGCCGAAAGGCGGCAGGAAAGCGGGGCCGCGGGGCCGGGAACTCCTCCCGGATGGCCTTCGTATAACTGGCCCGGATGCCGGTCTTGCTACCGGGCTCGAAAGAGCGCTGACGTGGGCAGGTGAGCCTTTGAGACGAAGCGAGCGCAAGATGCCAGAACCGAAGGGAAAGTTAGACGCGATGACGGGTTACAGCTTCTCCACCCCGGTGTGGTCCGGCCGTGGCTGGGTCCGCCCCGTGGTGGCTGAAGTCGTGACGGCCCGCAAAGTGAACGGACCGGAGGGCCTGCACCCGGTGTTTGACGGTGACGCCTGGGAGCGTGTGGACTGGCGTTACCATGAGGAGCAGGTACGGCGGCTGCGCGGCAGGATCTTCAAGACGGTGCAGGAGGGTGACTGGCCTGCGGCCAGGAGCTTGCAGAAGCTGATGCTGCGGAGCTGGAGTAACACGCTGACCAGCGTGCGGCAGGTGACGCAGCGCAACACGGGCCGCCGGACGGCGGGGATCGACGGGCTGGTCGCTTTGACCAGCCAGGCCCGGGCCGAGATGGCGGTGCAGGTGCACGCCACGATCGGCTCGCATCAGCCTTCCCCGGTGCGGCGGGTGTATGTACCGAAGGCCAGTGATAAGGCAAAAATGCGGCCGCTCGGAATTCCGGTTATCGCGGATCGGTGCCACCAGGCACGGGTACGTAACGCGCTGGAGCCCGAGTGGGAGGCCCGGTTCGAGCCCCGATCGTACGGGTTCCGGCCGGGCCGCGGCTGCCACGACGCGATCGAGTCGCTATTCCAGACCCTGTGCGGGAGGTCCGCGCGGGTGTGGATTCTTGACGCCGACCTGGCCGCCGCATTCGACAAGATCAGCCACGAGCACCTGCTGGAAATGCTCGGCGGTTTCCCCGCAAGGGATATGATCGCCGGGTGGCTGAAGGCGGGTATTTTCGAGGCCGGGAAAGGGTTCGCGCCGACCGGGGAGGGAACTCCCCAGGGCGGCGTGATATCGCCCTTGCTGCTGAATATCGCATTGCACGGGCTGGAGGAGGCCGCAGGCGTCCGCTACCGGACCGGCGCTCGCGCTGGCGAGGTGACAAGCGGGAGCCCGGCGCTCACTAGATATGCCGATGACCTGGTCGTGTGCTGTCATTCCAGGCAGCAGGCCGAGCAGGTCAAGGCACGGCTGGCCAGGTGGCTGGAGCCGAGGGGGCTGGCGTTCAATGAAGCCAAAACCCGGATCGTCCGCCTTTCCGGAGGGTTCGATTTCCTCGGATTCAATCTCCGCCGCTACCCCAACGGCAAGCTGCTTATCAAACCGAGCGCCATGGCTATCAAGAGGTTCCGGGACAGGCTTGCGAAGGAATTCTATGCACTGCGCGGGGTCAACGTCGCAGCGGTACTGGCGAAAATCGTCCCGATCACACGGGGCTGGGTCGCCTACTACCGGACGGTGGTATCGACCAGGGTGTTTCATGCCCTGACCGACTACCTGTGGAGGCTCACCTACAAGTGGGCATGCTGGACTCACCCGAACAAGCCGAAACGCTGGATCATCAGCCGGTATTACCGGAAGTTCAACAAGTTCAGGAATGACAGGTGGGTCTTCGGCAACCCCGAGACCGGCGCCTGCCTGCCGAAACCATCCTGGACCGATATCGTGCGGCACACCCTGGTCAAAGGCGGGGCATCACCCGATGACCCCGCCCTGGCCGGGTACTGGGCGCAACGTCGCCAGAAGGTGAAACCCCCGCTGGATTCCCACGCCGTGCGCCTGCTATCCAGGCAGGACGGGCGGTGCAGCCTGTGCGGGGAGAACCTGCTGACCCCCGATCAGCCGCCCCAGTCCCCCCAGGGCTGGGAGCACTGGTTCCTGTGGGTCACCAAGAAGGCGATCGTGGCGGACTACCTGATCCACCACGACACGCCCGCTGTCGCACGCAGCAAGCGAACACACCTCGTGCACGCCACCTGCCACCGGAGGAGAAGCTCGCTCCGGCCGGCGGGGAACACCGTGATGCAGCAGACGACCTGAACCGCCCAGGCGGCTTGCTTGGGCCGCGTGCGCGGACAACGTGCATGCGCGGTCCTGAGGGGGCCCCGGTGCAGCAATGCACCGGGGCTACCCGGCAGTTCGCTGAGAACCTGACCGGCCGGCGGGCGGCTGATGCGGTGCGGGGCCGGATCGACTGGAAGTACTGCCTGGGTCTGGAGTTGACCGATCCGGGGTTTGATTTCAGCGTGCTGAGCGAGTTCCGGGGCCGGCTGGTGGCCGGCGGACGGGAGAAGCTGCTGCTGGCGTTGCTGCTGCGCCGTCTGGGGGAGGCTGGCCTGGTCGGGCCGGGGATGCGGCAGCGGACGGATTCCACGCACGTGCTGGCCCGGGTCCGGGAGCTGAACCGGCTGGAACTGGCCGGGGAGGCGGTGCGGGCAGCGCTGGAGGCGCTGGCCGCCGCCGCGCCGGGCTGGCTGGCGTCGGTCACGGACCCGTCCTGGCAGCGGGTCTACGGGCAGCGGATCACCGATCTGCGGCTGCCGGAGAGCAAGGCGGCCCGCGCGGAACTGGCGGCGCAGTACGCCCGGGACGGCTATCACCTGCTGGAGCGGGCCTATTCCCCGGCCGCCCCGGCCGTGCCGCGGGAGCTGCCCGCAGTGCAGGCGCTGCGGCTGATCTTGATCCAGCAGTTCTACCGGGAGACCGGGCCGGACGGGGAGAAGGTGACCTGGCGGGAGGACGCCCAGCACGGCCTCCCGCCGGGCAGAGCCAAGATTGTCTCCCCTTATGACCTGGACGCCCGGTACGGCGAAAAGCGCGGCAAGGGCTGGCTGGGATATAAGGCCCATTACAGCGAGACCGTCAGCGACCCGGCCGGCGATGACCCGCAGACCGGCCGGCCCGCCAGGCCGAACCTGGTCACGGTCACCGAGACCACCCATGCCTCCGTCCCCGACGTGGTGATGACCGGGACCATCCACGACGACATGGACGCTGCCGGGCTGCCACCCGGCGAGCACGCCGTGGATTCCGGCTACGCCAGCGCTGAGGAACTCCTCGCCGCCCGCGCCCGCGGCATCACCCTGATCACCCCGCTGCTGGCCGATGCCAGCCGCCAGGCCCGCACCGGCGGGTACACCGCGGACATGTTCACCATCGACTGGGACGAGGCGCAGGTCACCTGCCCCGAAGGCGCCGTCAGCCAGTACTGGAGCCCCTGCCGCCAGAACGGCCGCGACGTGATCGTCGTCCAGTTCCCCGCCCGCACCTGCCGGGACTGCCCCGTCCGGGACAAATGCACCACCGCCACCCGGGCCGGACGGCAGCTCACCTTGCGGCCCCGCGAGATCCACGAAGCCGTCGCCATCGCCCGCGCCGAACAAGGCACCAAGGCCTGGCAGCGGAAATACGCCGCCCGGGCCGGCGTGGAGGGCCTGATGGCCCAGGCCACCCACGTCACCGGCATCCGCCGTGCCCGCTACCTCGGCCTGCCCGAAACCACCCTCGAACACAACATCGCCGCCGTCGCGATCAACCTCGTCCGGCTCGACGCCTGGTGGACCGGGCACCCGCTAGACCGCACCCGGACCAGCCACTTCCAGCGACTCCAGTACGAGCTCGCCGCATGAAACCAAATAAGCCAACAGGGTCTTTGTACCGCTTCAAAACTACTTGCATGGTGTCTGACCTCCGGGTTCATGAGATCAGTTACGCCGCCTGGTAGTACTCGTTGATCACGCCGCCGAGCACTTTCCGCCGCTTGTGGGGTTCCATAATCTTGTCACGGTCTCTGACCTGCAACGTCATGGCTGGGCCGGTGGCTATCATGCTGCCCGTTCGTACTCGTGGATCAGCCCGCCCAAGACCTTCCGCCGTCGTATCGTCGCCTTCGTCAGGTCGGTGACCGCGACCGCGGTGATGTCGGCGCAGTCCGGTGGCCGCAGGTTCCGGGCTCGGTGCGGGCGATGGCGGTTATAGTGCGCGGCGTACTCATTCAGGACCGCGCGCAAGTGCCGCGACCCGGCGATGAGCAGCCGGTCGGTGACCTCGGCCCGGGCTGTGCGCACCCAGCGCTCGGCATAAGCGTTACCCCGCTTTGTCAACTACACCCGATCCGCACGATCGGTACCAGCGCGTCCGGGTGACGCACCCGTTCCACCCTCTTTATGGCCGGGACTTCGAGTTCGTCGCCTACCGCCAGAACTGGGGCGAGGACCGGGTTCACCTGCACGATGAGAACGGGCAGCTGTTCTCGCTGCCTGCGGGATGGACCGACGTGGCGGCGGCGGACCCGTTCGTGGTGATCGCGGCCGGCCGGTGCCCATTCACCACGGCGGGCCTGCTGGCACTGGCTGATCTGGTGGACCGGCTCCGCGCGCAGCGGGACGGCGCCGAGGCCGTAAAGAAGATTACGCCGTGAATGTCAGGGAGATTACGCCGCATTGGCTTGCCTGGCGGATGGCCGCCCCGCTGGTTCTAGGCACTAGTTCCCTAATTTTCCTGCGGAATCTGGTAACACGCGGGCTCAGGTACGTGCGCCTGGCATCCGTGTCCGGCAAAATCTTCCTGACAGCCACAGTTAGCAGGAGGCGGCATGGCCAGGCGGGACGCCGGACCGGACCCGAAGGAGGCCGCGCTCGCCGAGACGCGCTGCCTGAACCCCCATCCCGAGCAGGTGCGCGACCCGGCATTCCTGTCCAGCGACTTCTTCGACGCCCGCGACCTGGTGCAGGTCAAGTACGAGATGGTGCGGCGGGTGAAAGCCGACGGCGCCCCCGTCACCGAGGCCGCCGCGGCGTTCGGGTACTCCCGGCCGTCGTACTACCAGGCAGCCGCCGCGCTGGAGCGCTCCGGGCTGGACGGACTGGTGCCAGCCCGGCCCGGGCCGCGCGCAGGGCACAAGCTCACCGAGGAGATCCTCGCCTGGGCCGAGGAACAACTGGCCGCCGACCCCGCGCTGCGCCCGGCGCAGCTGCCGGCCCGGATCGCCGGCGCCTTCGGCGTGCGCGTGCACCCCCGCTCGGTCGAGCGCGCGCTGGCCCGCCGCCGGGAGCGCCACTCCAAAAGCCGCTGACCTGCCCGCCCGCGAGATGCGGAAGGAGGAGAACCCGTCCCTGTCCCTGCTCACATCACCTGGCCACGCGGCTGCTGAACCGGACAACCGTCCGGATGCCGGCCAGGATCGTGTTCCCGGCAGCGGGCTGGACGCCCGCTACGAGCAACTGCGTCATGCCGCGCTGCACGCGCGCGCCGAGGCGTTCCCGCTCGGCCTCGGCGTGCTGACCCGCGGCGGCGTCACCGCCTGGCGGCATGCCCTGGCCGGCCTGACCCCCGCCGGACCGGGCGCGGCGGCACCAGCCGACCCGCCTCCCGGCACGCACCCCGCCCGGCCCGCCGGGCTCCCGGCCCCGGTGGCCGCCCAGCTCATCAACGTCCTGGCGGCCGTCGCGCTCGCCGCCACCGGCCCGGCCCCCTAACCGGCCGCTCATCTGTGAAGGAGACCCGATGCTCCCCGATACCGCGGCGTCGAAGGTGACCGCCGCCCACCTGTCCAGAACGGCGCTTTTGTACGTCCGCCAGTCCAGCCTCAAGCAGGTCATCCACAACACCGAATCCGCGATCCGCCAGTACGACCTGCGCGGCAAGGCGATCGCGCTGGGCTGGGACGCCAGCCAGGTCACCGTGATCGACATCGACCAGGGCCAGTCCGGCGCCAGCGCCGCCGACCGGGAGGGCTTCCAGCAGCTGGTCGCGGAGGTGTCGCTGGGCCGGGCCGGGATCGTGCTCGGCCTGGAATGCTCCCGGCTGGCCCGCAACTCCGCCGACTGGCACCAGCTCCTCGAGCTGTGCGCCATGACCGGCACGCTGATCTGCGACGAAGACGGCCTCTACGACCCCCGCAACTTTAACGACAGACTGGTCCTGGGCATGAAAGGGCAGATCAGCGAGGCTGAGCTCCATTTCATCCGGGCCCGGCTGCGCGGCGGGCAGCTGTCCAAGGCGCGCCGCGGCGAGCTCATCATGCCGCTGCCCACCGGCCTGGCCTGCGAC
>WNGG01000908.1_pt1 | contig 51904 bp, 51 predicted proteins | sample 5400661 | NCBI WGS metagenome assembly WNGG01 (sample SAMN13153372, study PRJNA577476) | soil metagenome | isolation source: 100 cm soil or saprolite under Garry oak tree replicate 1 | place: USA:California | collected 2016-06-15 | reverse complement strand
AGGGGGCGCTCGCCGGGTCGTCGCGCGAGGGTTACCGACCGCAAGCGACCTTCTCGTTAGCTCCGACGGAGCGCTCGCCTTCGTCGCGTTCGACGGCGGAGCGAGCGCGATGGCGGTCGACCTTGCGACCGGCCGCACCGCGCCGCTTCCGATGTCCGGATCGCTGCTCGCGGCGCCGATCTCGTTCCGCTAGATGGCCAAGACGGACTGCATCAAGGAATCTTCCTCGACCTTGCCGCGAATCACGGATTGGAGAGCTTCGCGTATCGCGAACGCATCCGGCGCCGTTTGATCCGTCGACTGCAAGATCGAGCCCACCAGTTCAACGAGTTCCGAATCCGCAGCGCTTCGCTCGAGGACCTCCAAGTCCAGGCGAGACAGCACCCCGCTGACGGTGATCGGCCTCTTCGAGTCCGTAAAGACGATCGCAGAAAGGAAAGCTCGCGCGACCCCTGTGCTCAGGAGCCCGGCTAGCGCCACCGCGGTTTCGAGGCTCGGCAGGGCAGCGAAATAGCAGGTGTCGTCGAGGACCACGGGTTTTCCTTCGACGGGCTGGAGGACCCGGAACGAGGGTCGTTTGTGGAGTCCGGAAATCGCCACCTTGTACGGTGCGAACGAATAGTCACCAACCCCGAATAGCGCGAAACGAGGCGCTCTGCTGTAGATCGACGACTTTCGGCGATCGAACGCGTCAGAGTGCGCCTCCAGGTACGCCGCAAGGTTTGGGGCACGAGTCGCCAAAGTTGTCGTCTCTGCTCCGAGTCGCATCTGGGGTACTACCAGCCATCGCCGGGTCACCGTGCGAGCGGAGGCGAGGTCGGAACTCTTCGCCAACGGAAAAAGGAAATCACTCTCCACGCGAACGGGCTCACCCAAGCCGTTGCGGAGGCCTTCGGCAGATTCCGTAAGCTCCAGAACCGATGCCACGTCGTGCTTGATCCCTTGGCGCCATCGGATCTGTGACTTGCCGTCAACGAAGCGCACGGCTTCGTACGTACGAAGGTCTGGAATGACGTGCTCGCCGCTGAGACCCATGACGGCGGAAGGCACTACCGCGGCCGGGCTGTCAAACACTTCGACTCGATAATCTCCTGGTGTTGTACCGAGATCGACGCTCAGCAAACAGGCATCGACCGATGCGCCGAACCAGTGGCCGGCATCGATCCTGTATATCGCGGATTTCGTGACGGGCATCTGGCGCTTGTGGACGTAGCGGATGATTTTTCGTGCGACTGAGGTTTTGCAAAGAAGGGCGATCGTGGGCTGTTGGTCTTGTAAGTGTTCGAGGAGCTGAATGAAGACGTATTCCGTCAGATCGAAGTTGGCGTGGCCAGTCTTAGCCTCCAACCCTCGGAGACCCTTGAGATTCCGCTTGACCGGCACGTTAAGGCTTCCGAGAGCACCCAACTCAGATGACGTAACCCACGGGGGGTTGCCGACGACCAAGAGTGGCCCTCGGGCGCTCCACGGAAGAGCTGCGAAATTTGTTCGCAACGCGTCCGAGAGCCTCGTGTGAACGAGGGTCCCAGTTGGCACATGAAGTTTGTCGACCGCTGAGAGGTGGTCGGACTGAATATCGAGGGCCCAGATCTCACTCGGGGGAGTTTGAAGACGCAGAAGCCCACCGACGAATTCGCCCCATCCGCTCGTCGGCTCCAGGACTCGGGGCCAATGACGCCCCTGAGTCAGACGATGGAGTAACTGATCGACCAGAGCTGGTGGCGTCTGAAAGTCCCCAAGGTCTCTACGAGAGACTCTCAATCCCCTCGGTTTTCCCTTTGCTGGCGAGTTCCACGACGCGCCTGTACTGAAGTCTCCACTGCAAGGCATTGGAAATCGTCAGATAGCCGATGATTGGCGGCTTCGTAAGAATCTCGTCGGCTAACTGTTCCCTCCCCAATTCCTCTAACGGTAGGTTGCGCTCTTCGAGAAACGCGACGATATCGTCACGGTTTGCATTATTGGCCAAAAGCGTCCGAATCCCCGTGGTTGTTTGGTAATCGGCGGTCTGGTCGCGATGAATAAACACAGTGTGCAGGAAGTCCAATCGTGCGGCCCGCGCTTTTGGGTCGTCCTTCTTTTCGTAAACAAACACGAGTAGGTCGTAGCCGAGGCCATAGACCTTTTGTCGCGCTGACCTGTAAGGACACGACGATTGTGGCTGCTTGATGGACGTGGCTTTCAAATCGACGTTAAGGTCCGGGAAATCGATCCCTGACGCCGCGCTGCCAAGGTCGTACGCATATTTTGGTTTCAGTGCATCGTGAAATTTGATCTCCACGTAAGTCCCGACGGCCTTGCCGTCGGTAATCCCGTACAGGTCGGGCAGGGCTGAGTGTGCGGCATCCTTGGCAAACAGAGCTGCCTCCTTTTTCAAGTCAGCGAGCGAGAGCCGAGGAAATGTTATTGCGGACGGCGCGTAACTCGCCGGCCTCAATGCCGCCTCGACGACACGGAATAAGCCACTGAGCACACAGACATAACGGCAGCAGATTGCGGCGCCGATAGGGAGCTACGGATATATGCCTCGCGTAAGCGTCGCCTCGGCGACACGTCCGACCGCGACCATGTACGCCGCGGTCCGCATGTCGACCTTGTGCTTCTTCGAGGTCTCCAAAACGTCATTGAAGGACTTCACCATCACCTCTTTGAGGCGCGCGTTGATCGTCGCCTCGCGCCAGAAGAGGTTTTGCAGATCCTGCACCCACTCGAAGTAGCTCACGGTCACGCCGCCGGCATTGCAGAGGATGTCGGGGATGAGGAAGACACCCTTGTCGAAAAGGATGCGGTCAGCTTCGGGGCTCGTCGGCCCGTTCGCGGCCTCGGCGATGACCTTCGCCTTGATCCGCGGCGCGTTGTGCTCGCCGATCTGGTTCTCGATCGCGGCCGGAATGAGGATGTCGCAGTCGAGCTCGAGGAGCTGGGCGTTCGAGATCCGCTCCGCCCCGGTAAACCCGGTCACCGAGCCCGTCTCTCTCTTGTACGCGTCGACGCGATTCGGGTCGAGACCCTTCGGGTTCGCGATCGCCCCACTCGTGTCCGAGAGACCGACGATCACGGCGCCGAGCTCAGCCATGAGCTTCGCCGAGAAGCTGCCTGCGTTGCCGAACCCCTGGACCACGACGCGCGCGCCCTCGAGATCCATGTTCAGGTGCTTGGCGGCCTCGATGATCGTGTAGACGGCACCGCGCGCCGTCGCTTCGTTGCGGCCTTCGCTTCCGCCGATGGAGAGCGGCTTCCCGGTCACGACGGCCAGGGCCGTATAGCCATGATGCATCGAGTACGTGTCCATGATCCAGGCCATCGTCTGGGCGTTCGTGTTCACGTCGGGAGCAGGAATGTCGCGGTCCGGACCGATGAGGAGCTCGATCTCGGTCGTGTAGCGGCGGGTGAGCGTCTCGAGCTGCTGCGCGCTCATGCCTTTTGGATCGCAGACGACGCCGCCCTTCGCGCCGCCGTAGGGGATGCCGACGACGGCGCATTTCCACGTCATCCACATCGCGAGCGCCTTGACCTCGTTCAACGACACCGACGGGTGGTAACGGATGCCGCCCTTCCCGGGACCGCGAGTGGTGTTGTGCTGGATGCGGTAGCCCGTGAAGACCTGGACGACTCCGTCGGCCATCCGCACGGGGAAGTGCACGGTGAGCTCGCGCTGCGTGGTGCTGAGGATGCGCCGCATGTTCGGATCGAGATGGAGCCTGTCCGCCGCGATGCTGAACTGCTCGAGCGCGACCTCCCACGGATCGCGCTGGGTGTGGTCGATCACCGCCGCATTAGCCTTCACGAGTACCTCCGACGCGTCATGGAGTAGCTGCCTTCAATTTTTCGATCACGAGCCAATCATCGGTCGTCTTGCCCGGCGTGTACGTGCTGTTCCAATTCTTGAGCACAACGCGGCGAAAGCCCTGCGCCTGAAGTGTGTCGCGCCACGCCCGCAGGCCGCGCGTGACAAAAGGCGTGAGTCGGACGTTCGGGCTTGGCGCGAGAACGCCCTCGAGGTGACGCCGGCGCTCCAGGAGCGGGACTCGGAGGAGTGACTCGCCGTCGATCTCGAGTAAGTCGAACGCGGCGAAGATCTGACGACCTCCGAATTGCCGCGTATACGCGTTGCCATGATCGTCGACCTCGAGGTCGCTCTCGTCCTTCCAGTCGGCTACGAGGACGCCGTCGAGGATGGCGGTCTCGCACCTCGTCTCCGCGACGATCGCGTCGTACAGCTCGCGCGGCCCGTCCACCCTGCCCTCATAGCCGAGGAAATGCGGTTCGGGATGGCCGACGCGCACAAGCACGCGCGTGCCCGTCCACGCCGGCTCGAGGATGTGGCCCTCTCGCTCCGCTCGTTCGCGGACTGATCGAGGTCGTTGGGGCAAGAGGTCTGCCCCGAGGGCGGCGCTCAGGACTCGAGTATCCCCGCTCTTGACATGGCGAACGTACGTTCTATCATGCGAACGCCTGTTCGAAACCAGTTTCTAGGGGTGCACCGTGGCAGCTGCTTCTGCGCTTCTCCTGTCCTTCCGTCCCGGGGAGTTCCCCTCCCCATCACCACAGGACGTCGAGGCGGCATCCGCGTCATGGCGGGTGCCGCCTCGCGTCTACTCACCCTTCGCCGCGCGTCCACGGGTGCGGCCGATGGCCGTACGCGTCCGCGCGGAAGAGGCGGCAGCCACGCGTTCTGGCCGAGCGTGGCGCCGCTTCTTCCGCGCAACTCGACCCGGCTAGAGGGCGGCTATTTCTTCTCGCCGTCGCGGGCTGCCACGAGCGCGCTGATCGGCGCAGCGAGGTTCGTGAACTCGGTCGGGATGATGAACTTCGTCGAAGGTGACGCACCGAGCTGCTTCAGCGCGTCGAAGTACTGAAGCGTCATCGTCTTGGCGTCCGCGGTCATCGCCTGCGCATTGATCGTCGAGATCGCCAAGGCGAAACCCTCGGCCCGCAGGATCGCGGACTGCCGGGCGCCTTCGGCCTCGAGGATCGCGGCCTGCTTCGCGCCGTCGGCGACGAGAATCTGAGAGGCCTTCTTGCCCTCGGCCTCGGTGACCACGGCGCGCCGGGTCCGCTCCGCGGTGAGCTGGCGGTTCATCGCCTCCTGCACGTCGCGCGGCGGCGTGAGCTCCTTGATCTCGACGTTCGTGACCTTCACGCCCCAGCGGTGGGTGATGTCGTCGAGCTTCACCCGGAGCTCCTCGTTGATCTGCTCGCGCTTAGCCAGCACGTCGTCAAGCGGAATGTTCCCGACGACGGCGCGGAGCGTGGTCGTCGCGATGCCCTGGATGGCCTGACGGAAGTTCTGGATGTTCAGGAACGAGTCCTTCGGCTCGACGACCTTCTGGTAGATCAGGAAGTCGATCGAAATCGGCGCGTTGTCTTTCGTGATGCAGGTCTGCTGTGGGATCTCCACCACGAATTCCCGGAGATCGACGGTCTGGGCAACGCTTTGGATCGGCGGCGGGAGTAGCAGCACGATGCCGGGGCCAGCCGTTTTCTCAAAGCTTCCGAGCCGGAAGACGATGAGACGCTGGTACTCCGGTACGATGTGAATGATCGCCCGGAGCGCGAGGATCAAAATGACGATGAGGATGCCGAGACCGATAAGACTCAGATTCATTTAGGCCGCTCCCTTTCCTTCGGCGCCCCGCGCCGGTTCGACGATAAGCCGCACGCTGTCGACACGCTTCACTCGCACCGCGCCACCCTTCGGGATGTCTCCCCCTTCGCTCACCACAGTCCAATCCTCGCCGGCCACATGGGCGATCCCGCGCGGCGCGACGTCGGTTTTCGCCACCCCCACCGCACCGAGGAGCAACGAAGCTCCGCTCGCGATGGGCAGCGGCCGCAGCGCGGTACGCAATGCAACTCCGAAGAAGATCGCCGTCAGGCCGACGACGAAGACGACGAGGAGCGGTTCGACGCTTTGGCGTACGCCCGGGAAGGTCGGACGGAATGGCGGGAACACGACGATGAGCCCGATGACAAGCGCCGCGACACCGCCGGCCGTCAGCAGGCCATGCGCCTGCACCTTGATCTCGGCGACAAATAGAAGGAGCGCGAACACCATCAGGGCGATGCCTGCGCCGTCCGCGTCGAGAGTGCCGAACGAGAAGAGCGCGAGGATGATCGCGATCACGCCGATGATCCCAGGGAAGATGAGGCCAGGGTTCGAGAGCTCGAAGATGAGGCCGTACGTGCCGAGAGTAAAGAGCAGTACGGCGATCTGCGGATCCACGACGAAGTGCAGGAACGTCTCGATCGGATTCAGCCCATCGTCGGCGACGGGCGCGTTCTTCGTCGCGAGAGTCACCGCGCCGGCGGTCGTCGTCACCGTGCGGCCGTCGATCTTTGCAAGAAGGTCGGGCACGTCACTCGCCTCGAGGTCCACGACATGAAGGGTCAAGGCCTCGTCGACGCGTGCACTCACGCTCTTACGGACAGCGTCCTCAGCCCACGTCTCGTTCCGCCCGCGGACCTTGGCGATATTCACGATGTGGGCGACCGCGTCGTTCTCGGCCTTGAGCCGAAGATCCCCCTGAATATCGCCACCACTCGAGTCGACCGGGTGGGCGGCGCCGATGTTCGTCGCCGGCGCCATCGCGGCGACGTGGCCGGCCATGGTGATGAACGTCCCGGCAGAGGCGGCTCGTGCGCCGGCCGGTGCGACGAAGGTCACGATCGGAATGCGCGTCGCCAGGAACCGTGCCGTGATCTGGTAAGTCGAGTCGATGAGTCCGCCGGGCGTGTCGATCACGAAGACGACCGCGGCCGCGTTGTCGGCCTCTCCATCGGAGACCACCCGGTCGACATACCGGGCGGTGATCGGGTTGATCTCGCCTTGAATATGGCCAACGAGTACCGGCGCGGGTGCGTCCGCGGCCAGCGCGCTTGCGCCCATACCGAATGCACCGAGAGCGACTGAGAGTGCGGCGACTCCCCTGACTGCAAGATGAAGGCGGGTCATCACAACCATTGTCGACCCTACGCCAAAGCCTGCTCAGGCCCCCAGGCGCAATTTCACGGGGATGCGGCCCGCGTCGAGGTACCAGTCGCCGACCCACTCGGCGCCGTATTTTTCGCGAAGGAGTTCCACGGCTCGGCGCAGGTCGGCGGCTGCGTCGGCTGATCGCTCGTATCGCGCCGGAAGCTCGGCATTCGCGATGCGGACCCGGGCCTCTGGGTCGTGTTCCAGGTTGCGAAACCAATCGGAAGTGCGGTCGGACTCGGTGCGGTGGCGAATGCCGCTCGCGTCCGGTGCTGAAGGTCGCTCGCCGGTACGCAGCCAGACGACGCCGTCGTCGTACGCGAATCGAAGTCGCACCGTATGCGGCTGGCCACTCACGCGGCCGGTCGTCACAAGCTCGAGCTCGTCGGCTTCAGCGAGGGCGCGCTTGATGCTCCATGCCGGGTCCACGGCGCGCGTAGCGTAGCCGCGCCATGGATTGGCTCGCCGCACCCGACTACTGGCTCACGCGATTCGTCTTCGAGCGTGTGCTCGGCGTCATCTACTTCGTCGCGTTCCTCGTGACCATCAACCAGTTCCGGCCGCTGCTCGGCGAGCGCGGCCTGCTCCCGGCACCCGAGTTCATCCGGGCGGTCCCCTTCCGCGCCTCACCGACGCTCTTTCATCTCATCGGGTATTCGGACCGAAAGCTCATGACCGTCGCCTGGGCTGGCGTCGTTCTGTCGGTCGTCGCGGTCACGGGCTGGCTGGATGGGCCGAACTACCCGATCCCGTTCGCGTCGATGCTCGTGTTCGCGCTGCTGTGGGTCTTCTACCTCTCGATCGTGAACATCGGCCAGACCTTCTATTCGTTCGGGTGGGAGTCGCTCCTCCTCGAGACCGGTTTCCTCACGATCTTCCTCGGCGGCGCGACCACCGCTCCGCAGTTCAGCCTCATCGTGCTGATGCGGTGGCTTCTCTTCCGCGTGGAGTTCGGCGCGGGCCTGATCAAGATGCGCGGCGACCGGTGCTGGCGCGACCTCACGTGCCTCTACTACCACCACGAGACCCAGCCGATGCCAAACCCGCTCAGCTGGTACTTCCATCACCTGCCCAAACGGTTGCATCGGTTCGAGGTCCTCGGCAATCACTTCGCTCAGCTGGTCGTGCCGTGGTTCCTCTTCTTCCCCCAGCCGATCGCGACGGTGGCCGGGATCATCATCGTCGGCACCCAGTCCTGGCTCGTGATCTCCGGAAACTTCGCCTGGCTGAACTTCCTCACGATCGCGCTCGCGATCTCGGCGTTCGACAGCGCCGCGCTGAGTCGCGTCTTCCCGCTCGCGCCGTACGGGCCCCAGGAGACGCCGGGCTGGTATCTCTGGACGGTGCTCGCGGTGACGGCGCTCATCGTGTTCCTCAGCTACCGGCCCGCACGCAACCTGCTCTCGCGCCGGCAGATCATGAACGCGAGCTTCGATCCCTTCCACATCGTCGGGACATACGGCGCGTTCGGCTCGGTCACGAAGGAGCGATTCGAGGTCGTGATCGAGGGGACCGCCGAGCCGGTTCTCACGCCGCAGACGGTGTGGCGCGAGTACGAGTTCAAGGGAAAGCCCGGAGACATCAAGCGCCGTCCGCCGCAGTTCGCGCCGTACCACCTGCGCCTCGACTGGCTCATGTGGTTCGCGGCGATGTCCTCACCGATGTACCACGAATGGTTCGTCCCATTCCTCGCGAAGCTGCTCGAGTCGGATCGTCCGACGCTCCGCCTCCTCCGACGCGACCCTTTCGACGGCCAGCCGCCGCGGTTCGTCCGCGCGCTCCTCTACCTGTACCGGTTCACGACGCCGAACGAACACCGCGAGACCGGCGCGTGGTGGCATCGCGAGCTCGTCGGAGACTACGTCCCGCCGGTCAGCCTACGTGGAGCGCGTTAGTCTCGCTCCGGCCGGTACGGCGCTTTCGCCTCGATGCTCCCGACGTACTCCGGGAGGCCTTTCTCCCCCAGTTGCTGCCGGATCGCCAGGATCTCGCCGATGTGGAACCAGTAGTGGTACGTCAGCCGGCGGATGGCGGACCCTTGCGTCTGGCCGCTCTTCTTTCCGTTCAACGGCAGATCGACAAGGAGCTTCGGCGTCGTGAGCTGGTCGAGGAACGGATCGGTGGCCTTCGTGATCTTCCGCCAGGCCATCCGCATCTCGGCGAGCGACGGGGTGCTCATCGGGCCGCCCGACGCGAAGTCTCGCTGGATGTCCTCGCGCAGCATGATCCCCTGGGGACGGTGCAGGAGATAGCGCTGCTCCTGCCACGCGAGGTGGCCGACGATCCAACCGATCGAGTTCATCTGCCCGAAATGCCGCGCCCCGGCGGCCTCGCTCACTCCTTTGAGCCCGCGCAACCACTCGCTGCGGGTGAATCGGAGCTGGTCAACGAGAGGATGCCCTCTCCGCGCGGGCTTGCTCGGCCCCGCGCTAGCGGGTCTTGGTGTGGTCTTCCGACGGACTTTTCGCGTCGCCATCATCGACTAGTCTGACCCGTCCCCTTCCGCCGCGAAAACGCGAGTCCCGCGGGATGCCCCATCTCGCCGCCGGCCATGACATGCCAGTGAAGGTGGAAGACGTCCTGAAGAGGCGCGCCGGAGTTCGTCGCTAGGCGAAAGCTCTTGGCGCCGGCATCAGCCGCGATCCGAGACGCTGCCAAGACGAGCCGGCCGGCCAGCTCGGTGTCCGCGAGGTCCGCCACCGACCGAATGTGCTGGCGCGGCACGACGAGCACGTGCAGCGGCGTCGCGGCCGGCTCCGCGTCGAACGCCACGAGGTACGCGTCTTCGTATCGGATCGTCGCTGGGGCGGTGTGGGCCGCGATACGGCAGAACACGCAGTCGATCCCAGCCTCGCTCAACGAAACCTCACCCGCCCTTCGCGGTCCGGCGGGTTGTCGGCATCGCCGTCGTCGACCAGGATCACGAACTTCTTTTCCCAGTGTGGAGTCGGGTACACGCCGTCATTGCGCTCGATGTTCTGGGATGAGCCGTCGGGCATCTTGATCGTCGCGGGGTACGCGAACCGCAGCCACCATTCCTCGCCATACCACGCATCGAGGCCGATGAGCTGGCCCGTCTGGAACCCGGCGGCGCGGGATATGTCGGGCCGGTGATTCTGCGTGAGCGGATTCAGATCGCCGCGCTGGGGATCCTCGACGATGACGCCGGTGATCCGGTTGCTCGGATCGTCGTAGTAGGTGCCGAACGTCCCCTGAAAGCCCATGAGCACGGGCCCGTGCTGCCCGGCGAGGCTGATGACGATGACCGGCTTCCCGCTGCGCACGAGCCAGTACACCGCCGCGCCGGTCGCGTCCTCGCGCGTGTCGAAGCGGTAGTAGTGGTAGTGATTGCCCGCGTCCATGCGCTGCAGGACCGTGGCGATCGCGACCGGATCGAGGCCGGGGTCGTTGCTCTTATTGAACTGGCGGCCGAGATCGAGGATGGCCTGCGCGGTGAGCGGATCCTTGCCGGTCGTGTAGTTCTGGATGATCCGGCAGCTGGCTGCGGCACACGAGAGCGGCTCGCCCTTCGGATCCTCGAACTCGGTGAACCACTTCACGTCGGTCAACCGATCGCCCATGGTCTTGAAGCGGTGCTCGAAGGGGAAGGTGCCGACCGCCGTGGTGAGCTGCAGATTGGCGACGTAGCCGGTCGCGCCCTTGAGAAGGCCGCGGCAGCTGAACGTTCCCTTGAGGCCATTCGCGTCGATGCTGGCGCTGCAGTCGAAACCAGGATCCGGTGTCAGCGTGACTTTCGCCGCGTTGATGTGCGCGCTGGACTCCCACGTCGCCAAGAGCGCTCGCGCGGTCTGCGTGCAGCAGGTGGCCTGGCTGATCGTCACGTCGGGCGCCCGCGAGACGGCCGTCGCCGTCGGTGTCGGGCTCGCTCCAGGTCCGGCGTCGCCTCCGCGGAAGAGGACCGTGAACACGACCAGCGCGAAGACGAGCGCGAATGCGACCAGGCCGCCCTGCGCCATGCGCTCCGCGCTTGTGTACCGCATCGCGGTGATAATCCTCGCATCCCGATGGACGACCTCCGTCCGATCACGCCCATCCGCCGGCCGCTCGTGGATAAACGCGCCCGGGTGCCGGCGTCGAAGAGCGTTGCGAATCGGGAGATCGTGATGTCGGCGATCGCCGACGGTCGCTCGCGCCTCCAGCTCGGACCGCTCGACCCGGGCGACGACGTCCGCGCGATGACCGAGGCCCTGATCGCGCTCGACTACCGCGTGGAGCGGGACGACGGTGAGCTCGTCATTCAAGGGACGGGCGTCGGTCCTCATCGTGCGGGTGGGGCCGTCGATGCCCGGGACGCGGGTACGGTCGCGCGGTTCGGTGCCGCGCTCGCCGCCCTGGGTAGCGGCTACGTCACGATCACCGGCTCGTCGCGCCTGCGTGAGCGTCCGATCGCGCCGCTGCTCGACGCCCTGCGCAGGCTCGGCGCCACTATCACGGGGGATCGCCTGCCGGTGACGATCGTCGGGCCGATCCGCGGCGGCGAGATCGTGATCGCCGGAAACGAGTCGAGTCAGTTCGCGTCCGCGCTCCTGCTTGTCGCGCCACGGCTCGAGGGCGGTCTGAAGGTGCAGATCCTCGGCGCGCTGGTCTCCGCGCCCTTCGTCGACCTCACGATCGCGTCGCTTCGGCAGCGCGGCGTGAAGGTCACGCGCGAGGGGAACGTCATCACGGTCGACAGATCCAAGATCCGCGCGCGAGACCTGCGCATTCCGGGGGACGTGACCGCCGCGACGTATCCGGCCGCCGCGGCGGCGGTGCTTGGCGGCTCAGTGACCATCGAAGGCGTCGACGGCCGCGTGCGGGAAGGTGGTCAGGGCGACGCGCGCTTCTTCGAGCTCCTCCAGGCGATGGGCTGCAGCGTCTCGCACCGCGGCGGGGCCGTGGCCGTCCGGCGGATCGGGGAGCTGCACGGGGTCCGCGCGAACGTGAAGGACTGCTCCGACGTGTTCCCCACTCTCGCCATCGTGGCGACCCAGGCATCCGAGGCGACGGAGCTCACGGGCATCGGCCACACCCGAAAGCAGGAGAGCGACCGCGTCACGGTCGTCGCGAACGGCATCAAGGCGCTCGGCGGTCGCGCGCAAGCGTTCGCCGACGCCATTCGCGTGGAGCCGGCCTCTCTGCACGACGGGATCGTCGACGCGTGCGGCGACCACCGCGTCGCGATGGCGTTCTCGATACTCGGTCTGCAGGTGCCGGGCGTCGCGATCAAGGGGGCAGGCTCCGTCGGAAAGACGTTCCCGCAGTTCTACGAAATGCTCGCGGAGCTGTCGCGATGAGCGACGAGCCTCAGCCCACCGGCGAGCCCTGCCTCCGGTGCCGCACCGAGCTTTAGTCTCTCGAGCAGGGCTGATCAGCGCGCGCGCTTAGAGCGGCCCCACATCCAGATCAGCAACACAACGGGTCCGGCGAGCGCGGTCGTTGCGAGCGGGAGCGCAAGCCAGGGCACATCGCGTGTCGTAGCGCCGATGAAACCGAGGACGCCGATGGCGACGATCGGGACCACCCAGATGCCCGCGACCAGCACGAGGACGTACCGGACGAACTTGCCCACGACCCGGCTCGCGATCCGATCGACGTCTTCGTCGCTGAGGCGATTCATGCCTACGTTTTACCCCCTCACGGCGCTCGTTACACGCGACGCCGCTCAGCCGAGCTCGCTGCGCACCGAGCGCGCGGTGTGGAGGAAGCTCCTCGCGTAATCGCGGTCTCCGCGCTCGACTGCATCTCGCAGCTGCGTGAGGCCTTCGATGATGGACCCGATCGCGGCCGCCGCGTCGTCGCCGTTCCCGAAAAGGAGCTCCGTCGCGAGATCCGCCGGCGTATCGGCGAGACGCGTTGAGTCGCGAAATCCGGGACCCGCAGCTCCGAGGAGCGGCTCGGCCTGCGCGCCCGCCACCGCAAGCGCCGCGGCCGCCGCGAGCGGACCAGCGACGAGGCGGGCCATCGCGCGATCGTGCACGTCGGCGGAGCACACGGTGACCGTCGCGCCGATGTCGCGGGCGATCAGGCCCGCAACGGCCATCGCGGCATCGTCGGATCGCGCGGTCGGCACGAGCAGAAAGGCCCGCCCGCGGAACAGCCCCGGATCCGCCGCGCTGAATCCGGCGGACGTCGTCCCCGCCATGGGATGGCCGCCGACGATGCGCGCGCCCACGGGCGCCCGGGCGGCGTAGTCCGCGACCGCGCGCTTGAGCGATCCCGTGTCCAGGAGCACCGCGCCGTCCGCGCGCGCCGCGAGCTGCTCGAGCGCTGGCACGATCGCCGAGATAGGCGTCGCCACGAGCACCGCATCCGCGGGCACGAGCTGATCAAGGCCAGTCACGATCCGGACGCCGTCGGCCCTCGCGGCCGCACGCGCGCGCTCGTCGTTGTCGTATCCGGTGACCTCGTGCCGGTCGCGAAGCGCGAGTGCGAGCGACCCGCCGATGAGTCCGAGACCGGCGATGCCGATCTTCACGGTGTCGCGACCTGCTCGGTGCGGCCGACCGCGCGCGCGACGTGCGGCACCGCGGCCATGAGCGCGCGGAAGTTATCGAAGCTGAGCGACTGAAATCCGTCGGACAGCGCGTGGTCCGGACTCGGGTGTACCTCGATGAGGAGGCCGTCCGCTCCGGCGGCGACCGCTGCGAGGGCGATCGGCGCGACGAGGTACCACTTCCCCGTCCCGTGCGAGGGATCGGCCAGCACCGGCAGGTGTGAAAGCCGCTTGAGGAGCGGGATCGCGTTGATGTCGAAGGTGTTGCGCGTGTACCGCTCGAACGTGCGGATCCCCCGCTCGCAAAGGATGACGTTGCGGTTGCCACGGGCAAGGATGTACTCCGCCGATAGCAGCAGCTCCTCGACCGTCGCGGACATGCCGCGCTTCAACAGCACGGGCTTGGTCTGCTCTCCGACCGCGTCCAGCAGCGAGTAGTTCTGCATGTTCCGCGCGCCGATCTGGAGGCAATCGGCGACGGTGGCGACGGCCTCGACATCGCCGGGCGCGAGCACCTCGGTGACGACCGGGAGCCCGCTCACCACTCGCGCCTCCGCGAGGATTTCGAGGCCCTCTTCGCCCATGCCGCGGAACGTGTACGGCGAGCTCCGCGGCTTGAAGGCACCGCCGCGCAGCGCAGCGCCGCCTGCCGCGCGGACGGCCCGCGCGGTCTCGAGCGTCACCTCGCGCGACTCGACAGCGCAGGGACCCGCGATGACAGCGAGCGGGTGGCCGTGACCGACCGGGACATCGCCGATGCGGACCACCGTGTCCTCACCGATGACCTCTCGCGACGCGAGCTTGAACGGTCGACTGATCGGGACGACCTCGGCGACACCTGGGAGCGACTCGACGGCTTCCGCTGCGGCGCGCGAGGTACTCCCAAACGTACCGATCGCGGTCCGCTCGGCGCCGGGCAGCGGCACCGGCGTGATGCCGAACTCCTTGATGCGCTCGACGACCGCATCGATCTCGTCCTTGGTCGCATCGCCCTTCATGACGACGAGCACTAGGGCACTCCGAGAGGCGCGTCGCCTGGGAGGTCGACGGCCCACGACGGCCGGAGCACGCGCGCGTCGTGGAGAAAGACATGTCGCACGTCGCGCTGCGTCTTCGGGGTATTCCACGCGATGAGCACACGCACGCATCTCTGGAGCGCGCCTGGCACCGGTATTTCGCGCCCGCAGATGAGCGGCACCTCGGTCCAGCCCAGCCCGGCGCGCGCGGCGTCCGCCGGGAAGGCCGCGTTCAGGTCGTCGGTGACCGTGAACCAGATGTACCCAACATCTTCGGCTCGCGCCCCGTTGAGTCTCACGATCGTGCTGAGCAGCTCGACCGTCGCGTCGTATATCGCTCTCGCGTCGTTGCGGGCGACGGTCGTCGCGCCGCGGATGCCCCGCACCGGCATCAGGCCCGTCCCGCGGCCGCGAGCGATGACACGAACGCGCGGAGCGCCTCCGCCCGCCGATCCGCATGGGCTGCGGACACCGCATCGAGGGCGGCGCTGCCGACGACGACCGCATCGGCCACGCCGCGCAGCGACGCCACGTGCTCCGGCGCGCTGATGCCGAATCCCACCGCGATGGGGAGCGACGTGTGACGGCGCACCCGGCCGACGAACTCGGCCACGTCGGCGCCGAGCGCGCGGCGCGCACCGGTCACGCCGGTGAGTGAGACGCAATAGACGAAGCCGCGCGCACGCGGCACGAGGCGCGCGAGCCGCTCGTCAGGGGTCGTCGGCGCATAGAGGTCGATCCGCGCGAGACCCTCTGGGTCGAGTGCGGCGTCGAACTCCGCCGATTCTTCCGAGGGCAGGTCGGGAACGATGATTCCAGCAACGCCGGCGTGTGCGGCATCCGACGCGAACCCGTTGAGCCCGCCGCGGTATCGGAGGAAGGGATTCGCGTACCCCATGAGGAGCACGGTGGCGTCGCGGTCGCGCACGATCGTCGCTGCTTCCGCGAGGCACTCCGCAAGGCTGATTCCCTGCCGAAGAGCGATCTCGCTTGCTCGCTGCACGGTCGCTCCATCGGCCAGCGGATCGCTGAACGGCACCCCGAGCTCGAGCACGTCAGCGCCGCCGTCGAGCGCGGCGCGCAACAGCCCGCTGGTCGCGGCGCGGTCGGGGTAGCCGACCGTCAGGTAGACGACCATGGCGAGGCGCTTCTCCTCGCGCGCTCGTGCGAAGGCACGGGCGATGCGGGCGGTCCCTGTCGCGGCGGTCGAAACGGTCATCGAATGACACCCTCCCGCATCACGATCTCGAGGTCCTTGTCTCCCCGGCCGGAGAGACAGACCAACACGTTTTGCGCGGCGGCGTCCCTCGCGATCGCGGACAGCTCGGCGATCGCGTGGGCGGGCTCGAGTGCGGGGATGATTCCCTCCGTTCGAGAGAGGAGCGCGAACGCGTCGAGCGCTTCGCGATCGGTGCGCGCGGCGTAGCGCACGCGACCGGCCTGGCCGAGCGCCGCGTGCTCGGGGCCGACCCCCGGATAGTCCAGCCCTGCCGACACGGAATGCGTCTCGCGTATCTGCCCTTGCTCGTCCTGAAGGACGAGGGTCCGCGAGCCGTGCAGGACGCCGACGCTTCCACCGACGATGGACGCGGCGTGCTTGCCGCTCGCGATCCCTTCCCCGCCCGCTTCGACCCCGACGAGCTTCACGTTCGCATCGTCGATGAACGCGCTGAAGATGCCGATCGCGTTGGAGCCACCACCGACGCACGCGACCACCACGTCCGGAAGGTCGCCGAGCCGCGCGAGGCACTGCTCGCGCGCCTCGCGGCCGATCACGGTCTGAAAGTCCCGCACCATCGCCGGGTACGGGTGCGGGCCGATCGCGGAGCCGAGCAGGTAATACGTGGTGCGCACATTGGTCACCCAGTCGCGGATCGCCTCGTTCACCGCGTCCTTCAGCGTCTTGCTTCCTGCGTCGACCTCCCGCACCTCGGCGCCGAGAAGCTTCATGCGAAAGACGTTCGCCTGCTGGCGGCGGACATCGACGCTTCCCATGTACACGACGCAGTCCAGGCCGAGGAGCGCGCAGGCGGCCGCACTCGCAACGCCGTGCTGCCCCGCTCCGGTCTCCGCGACGATGCGCCGCTTCCCCATGCGCTTCGCGAGCAACGCCTGGCCTACGGCGCTGTTGATCTTGTGCGCGCCGGTGTGCGCGAGGTCCTCTCGCTTCAGGAGGACGCGGGCGAGCCCGACCGCGCTCGCGAGACGAGCCGCGTCGGTGAGCGGCGTCGGTCGACCGACCCAATCGCGCAGCACCCGCGCGAGCTCCCGCTGGAATTCCGCATCAGCGCGCGCATCGAGCCACGCTGCCTCGAGCTCCGCGACCGCGGGCATGAGCGTCTCGGGCAGGTACTGTCCGCCGAACTCGCCGTACCGTCCGGGCCTGGTCTTCGTGATCACACCGTCACCGCTCTCTTGATGGACGCGATGCCCCGGATCAGCGGAGCCGGGTCGTCCGCGCGCATCAACGCCGTCCCAATCAGCACAGCGTCGGCTCGGGCCGGCAGCATCCGCGCGTCGTCGACCGACGCGATCCCCGACTCGGCGACCACGATCTGGTCGGAGTGAGCGAACGTGTGCAGCTGGCGTACGCGGCCGATGTCGATCTCAGTCGGATTGCGAAGATTGCGAGCGTTCACGCCGACGATCCGCGCCCCGGACGTGACGGCGCGGCCGAACGCGGCCGGCTCGTGCGCCTCGACGACCGCGTCGATCCCGAGCTCTCGGCAGGTCGCGACGAGATCGCGCAGCTCCGCGTCTTCGAGTCCCTCGGCGATGAGAAGCACCGCGTCGGCGCCCGCGGCACGCGCCTCGTACACCTGATAGCGGTCGACAATGATGTCCTTCGCGAGGATCGGCACATCCACGGCGGCGCGGACCGCGCGCAGGTCGTCCAGCGAGCCGCCCCAGTGACGCGGCTCGGTCAGGACCGAGATCGCCCGAGCGCCTGCGGCGACATACCGACGCGCCTGCGCTGCGGGATCCACGCCCCGTGCGAGCACGCCGAGCGCCGGGGAGGCCCGTTTCACTTCGGCGATGACGGCGACGTGTGCGCGATCCGATCGGAGCGCCGCGTAAAACCGATCGCGCTCGCGCGATAACGAGATCGTCGCATGGGCGCGAGTCGCCGCGTCGTCGACCCGCGTTCGAGCCTCCGCGACATCGGCTCGCCGTTCCGCGATCACCTGCTCCAGGAAGTCGCTCATACCGTCGCGGCTTCCGCGGCGCCGATGCGCTGGCTCGTCGCGACAAAACGGATGAGAACTTCGTTTGCCCCGCCGCTATCGATCGCTTCGGCGGCGAGGCTCGCTCCCTCGCGCATGTCCCGAGCGAGTCCAGCCACGTAGCAGGCCGCCCCGGCGTTGATCAGGATCGCCGCGCGCGTCCCACCCTTCTTGCCGTCCAGGACAGCGCGCGCCATCTCCGCATTTCTCGCCGGGTCGCCACCAGTGATCTCGGCCCGTCCGACGGGCTGAACGCCAAGGTCCTCCGGCTCGATCCGGCCCTCGCGGACCGACCCGTCGCGCACTTCCCACGTTCGTGTTGGAAGCGACGGGCTGATCTCATCGAGGCCATCTTCGCCGTGGACCACGAGCGCGTGATCGGTGCCAAGCTCGACCAGCACGCTCGCGATCTTCTCACCAAGCGCGGGCGAGGGAACCCCGAGCAGCATCCGGCGCACGCCGGCAGGGTTCGCAAGCGGGCCGAGCACGTTGAACACGGTACGGATGCCGATCTCGCGGCGCACCGGCCCCGCATGCCGCATCGCCGGGTGGTACCGAGGCGCGAACATGAACCCGATGTGCGCGTCCTCGACGCAGCGCGCGACGCCCTGCGGGCCGAGGTCGATCCGGACACCGAGCGCCTCGAGCACATCCGCGCTGCCGCACGCGCTGGATGCCGCGCGATTCCCGTGCTTCGCGACACGTCCGCCCGCGGCCGCCGTGACGATCGAGCTCACGGTCGAAATGTTGAAGCTGTTCGAGCGGTCCCCGCCGGTGCCGACGATGTCGATCGCGTCGCCGGTGACGGTCACACGGACGACGACATCGCGAAGGGCCGACGCGCATCCCGCGATCTCGTCGACCGTCTCACCCCGGATGTGAAGCGCCGCGAGCAGCGCGCCGAGCTGCGCCGGCGTGGCTTCGCCGGCCATCACCGAGGCCATGGCCGAGCGAGCCTCGTCGCGAGTAAGCGTGCGGCCGGCCGAGACGATTCCGAGGGCCTCACGAGCGTCCAATGAAATTCTCCAACATGCGCATCCCATCGGCGGTCATCACCGATTCCGGGTGGAACTGCACGGCCTCGAGCGGAAGAGACCGATGCCGCAGCGCCATCACCACGCCGTCATCGCTGCGAGCGGTGACGACGAGATCCGGCGGCAGCGTTCGCTCGTCGACCATGAGCGAGTGGTAGCGCGTCGCCTCTGTCGGATCGGGGATTCCGGCGAACACGCCCTTGCCGTCGTGCCGTACGAGCGAGGTCTTGCCATGTCGCGGCTCCGGGGCACGGATCACCGATGCCCCGAACGCGAGGCGAGATGACCAGGCGATCGGGGCGGGCGTCCAGCGCGGTGGCGAGTGCCACATCATCCGCGCGTAAGACGGTGACATCCGCGCCAAGCGCACCGAACGCCTGCGCGAGGTTGTAGGTGAACGAGTCGTAGTTGTCGACGAGCAGCACCTTCGTCGTCATCGCACGGCCTCGGCGCCATCGACGATCTCGATCGCGCGCAGAAGCGCACGCGCCTTCGCGCGCGTCTCGAGCTCTTCCGCGGCCGGGTCTGAATCCGCGACGATCCCCGCTCCAGCTTGGATCCGGCACACACCGTCCGCGATCACGGCAGTGCGGATCCCGATGCACGTGTCCATGCGGCCGTCGAACCCGAGGTACCCGACCGCACCGGCGTAGGGCCCGCGTCGATCGGTCTCGAGCTCGGCGATCCGCTCCATCGCGCGGATCTTGCGCGCCGGACACCGTTCCCGCCGGGAAGCACGCACGGAAGGCGTCGAGCGCATCGAGGCCGGGCGCCAGCTCGCCGTCGACCACCGATGTCAGATGCATGACGTGTGAGAAGCGGTCGACCCGCATCAGCTCGCGTACCCGGACGGTCCCCGCGCGGGACACGCGGCCGATGTCGTTCCGCGCGAGGTCGACAAGCATGACGTGCTCGGCGCGCTCCTTCTCGGATGCGCGAAGCTCGGCCTCCATCGTGGCGTCCTCCGCCTCGTCGCGACCGCGCGGCCTCGTGCCGGCGATCGGATACATCACGACGCGCCCGCCCTCGACGCGCACGAACGGCTCGGGCGACGCGCCCACGAGCGCGGCGCCCGCGACGTCGATCAGGAACATGTACGGGGACGGGTTCACGTGGCGGAGCGCCCGGTAGAGCGCGAGCGGCTCGGGCGCGGGTCGGACATCGAATCGCTGCGCGACGACGATCTGGATGCAGTCGCCCTCGGTGATCAGCTCGCGGGCCTTCGCGACGCGCGCGCGGTACTCGTCAGCCGTCCCGTTCGCGGTCACAGCTCGCACCACGCGGTCGGCTTGGGTCGGCAGCGAGATCGGCGCGTCGAGCGCCGCGAACACGCGCGCGATGCGGCTGGAGGCACTCTCACGCTCGCCATCGACTTCGTGAGCGATGACGAGGAGCGAGTGCCGAACATGGTCGAAGCACACGACGGTGTCGTAGATCGAGAACGCGGCCTCGGGGAGTCGCAGGACATCGCGCGGCGCGGCGGGAAGACGCTCGAACCGGCGCGCTGCCTCGTAGGAGACGTACCCGACCGCTCCGCCGGAGAAGCGCGGCAGCTCTGTCCCGCCCGGCCGGTGATAACGCGCGAGCTCGTTGCGCAGGAGAGCCAGGGGATCGGTGTAGTCGACGGCGCGCACGCCGCCATCGTCGAGTATCGACGCGACCCCATCGCGGAAGACGAGCGTTGCCCGAGGAAGCACGCCAATGAACGAGTAACGGCCCATCCGCTCTCCACCCTCGACGCTTTCGAGCAGGAACGCGCCGCCGAGCGGCCGCAGCTTCGCGAACGCGGACACGGGCGTCTCGAGGTCGGCGAGGCGCTCGCGCACGACCGGCACGAGCTCGCGGACCGCATTTTTCATCGTCACCACCGTCGTCATCGGCCTGCCTCCGCCAAAACAAAAACCCTCGCCCGATCACGGGACGAGGGCTCGTGGTGCCACCCGATCTTGGCCTGCCATCGCTGGCAGACCCTCAGCCTCCGCAGTCACGGAGCGCCCTTTGCTAACGGAGGGCTTCCGGGCATCCCTAAAACGATCTTTTCAGGATGCCATCTCGCGGGACCCATTCGCGCCGCTTCCGCCGCCCGGGCTTCCACCTCTTCCCGGTTCTCTATCGGTTTTCCGCGGCCTAATCGCTCCCGCTCGAGCGACGTTCGCCAAAACTGTAGCACCGGGGGCAGGGTCCCCCGACGGGGCCGGGGCCCGGGGGTAGGGGCCCCGGGGGTAGGGGCCCCCGACGGGGCAGGGGCCCCGACCCGGCTTTGGGCTCAAGCGGCCGCCGCTAGATTGAAAGCGTGAAATCAGTGCGCGGCGGCGGCCGTCCCGCCGGACCCATGGCGGTGCTCTCCAAGCTCCCGACGCATACCGCCGCGGACATTCGCGAGGTCCTCGCGGGCCTGCCCACCGCGACTGGCTACCGCGTCACGGTCAAACCGCTCCGCTATCGCACGGTCCCGCATCTCCAGGCGTTCACATACTGGGACGAGCCAGAGATCGTGCTCCAGGTGCCGGAGCCCTTTCGCCCGTTCCACGAGATGGTCGACCTCGGTGCCGACGGCACGCCGATCGTTCTCTTTCGCACGCGCCGCGAGGTCATCCGGTTCCTGTACCTCCACGAGTTCTGCCACTGGTGGCTCTATCTGACGCACGGATGGGGCTCGAGCGCCGAGATCGCATGCGACCGGTACGCGCTCGCGAATTACCGGCGGCGCGGGCAGGTGCGACCCCCTTCGCTTCGCTCGCGAGGTGACCGCGCCGCGTAGCTAGCCGCGAGACGCGCGCGCGACGTTCATGAGCCCCTCGAGCGTGGCGGTCGCCACATGAATGCTCGTCGCCGTGACCACGAGGTTGTGGTGCCTCACCAGTGCATTGAGTTCCGCGATCGCCTGCGCGACTTCCGCGCGCACCCGAGCGTCGGCCTCGTTCGTCAGTGCGACCTCGGACACGATCCGCTCCGCAGGCAGGTCTTTGAGAAGGGCTTGTCGGCGCTCGAGCCAGACGAGATGGGCGCGCAGGCGCATCACGATCCGCGTCCGGCGCTCCGCGATCTCCCGCCGCAGCTCGGTCCATAGAGGCTGGGCGCCCGAGGTACGAAGAACGTGCCGCGCGGCCCAGGCCTCGCCGGCCGTGTCGTCCGGATCACTTTGCAGCGGCTGCCCTTCGCCCGGCAATCCGGAGAGCTCGCCCGCGTCTTGCAGCTCGCGGATCCGAGCCTCCACTCCCATCTCGATCCGACGGAGTTTCGACTCCTTGGTCTCGTCGGTCAGGCGAGACGCTCCACCACCGCACCCGCGGAGGTCACGGCGACGGCGGTCGGCACGAGGACGACGCCGTACTTGCGAGCGAGCTCGGGACGCCGCGAGACATCGACGGTCACGACCGTGCGTCCGGACGCGCGAAGCTCTGCCTCGAGCGAGCGACAGTCCGTGCACAGCGGGTGCGTGAACTCGACGACGATCTCACCGCCGGCACTTGAGGCGCCAAGCTCGGCGAGGTCGACGGAATCGATGCGCCGCGCGCGGACACCCCGAAGGCGCGCCGCGAAGCGATACATCTCGCACCCGACGCAGAGACCGGTGATGGCGGCGAGGAGAGCGAGCGCGGCGACGACAAGACCGAGCGCGAGCCCGATCGGGCTCAGTCCAACGAGATAGGCGATTGTCGAAGCGCCGAGAAAGGCAGCCCCGACGACGTTCGCGAATCGGGGCGGACGGCTGTCCTCGATCGGTCCCTCGCCGATGCGCGGCTGGATGACCTCGAAGTAGAGAAGGCATGGAACGCAGTAGCGGCGCCCGAAGGCAAGGCCGATCGCGAGCTGGCCCGCAAGGACGCCAAAGATCGGCCACCAACCGGTCATCGCGGCGAGGAGGGAGAGCGTTCCCACGATCGCCTGGTTGGTGCGCGGCGCCCGCGCGTCTATGACGTCGGTGTCGCGGTACGGGTCAGCCCTTCGGATCATCTTCAGCTCCCCCTGAATTCCGAGTTTAGCCATCGGAATTGGTCCGGGCGCTATCTGTGTGCGAGGGGCACTGTCGCCAGAGCCGTGTACCGAGGACCTTTTGGCGAAAGAACACTCTGGACGACCGCGATCTCGCCGACCTCGAACCGGAGGCTCCCGATCGCGAGGCGTGAGAGCGCCGCGCCGACCGTCTTGGCCTCGGCCGCGCTCGCGTCCGGGGCGACGCGGGCGAGGGTCAGATGCGGGGCGAGAGGACGGTCGTCGAAGTGGAGGCCGCGGCTTCGGAGGCCGGCGTACACGCCCTCGCCCAGCTCGATCACGCTCGCCGCGCCGTCTGCGATTCCCAGCCAGACCACGCGGGGCCGGCCGCGCTCGGGGAACCGTCCGGCGCGATCGAACGACAGCTTGAACGGAGAGACGGCTGCCGCGGCGTCGGCGGCCGCCGCGGTCACATCGCCGAGTCGCTCATCCGGCGTCTGCCCGAGGAACGCGAGGGTCATGTGGAGGTTCTCGGCCTTCACCCGGCGGAGCGCGGGAAGCGACGCGGGCAGGATCTCGAACGCGCGAGCCCCGAGGTCAGGCGGGAGCGGGATCGCAACGAAGAGGCGCACTCGCCCGACGGTACCGCGGGCGCTTGTTGCCTAGGAGGCGGCGCGCACCTGGTCGCCCACCAACAGCGCCAGGAAGGCGAGGGCGAGCAACACCGTGAACGCCCAGAGCGCAATGACTCGTGCGGGCTCACTGCGCTCGACGAGGGCAAGTGTTGTGACGATCAGATCAGCCATCGCTAGGGATTACAAGCATTTGGCGTGCCGGATGTTGCGGGTAGCGCTTGCTAAGCCGGTGTCGGTGCGGGCGCGGGCCCTTTGCCCTTCTCACCCTTCTCGCGGCGACGCTCTTCTCCAGCCGGCGCGCCCGGTGGCGTCTGATCCGGAGTTGACGCGGCGACAGGAACGCCGGCATCGGGCTCGCCGTCCATGAGCTTGTTGAACTCGTCCGCTTCGAGCGTTTCCTGCTCGATGAGCTTGCTGACGACGAGGTCGAGCTTGTCGCGGTTGTTCGTCAGGACCTCATACGCCCTCTGGCGGGCTCGGTCGACGATGTCGTGGACCTCGGAGTCGATGATCTTCGCGACTTCCTCCGAGTAATTCCGCTCTTCCTGGATCTGCCGGCCAAGGAAGATGAGCTCGTCGGTCTTGCCGTACTGGAGCGGCCCGAGCTTCTCGCTCATGCCGAACTTCGTGACCATCTGGCGAGCCATCTCGGTGGCCTTCTCGATGTCGTTCGATGCGCCCGTCGTGGCGTCTCCGCCCAGGTGAAGCTGCTCGGCGACCCAACCGCCCAGGGCCGCGGCGATGTCGTCCTCGAATTCCTTGCGGGTGCGGAAGTAGCGGTCCTCCTGGGGGAGCGACCAGGTGACGCCCATCGCCATACCGCGCGCCACGACCGAGATCTTGTGGACCGGGTTGGTGTGCTTGAGGAGCTTGAAGCAGAGCGCGTGGCCGGCCTCGTGGTAGGCGACGATCCACTTCTCTTTCTCGGTGATGACGCGCGAGCGCCGCTCCGGCCCGAGCGCGACCTTCTCGAGGGCCTCCTCGAAGTCGATCTGGCCGATCTGCTTCTTGTTGCGCCGCGCCGCAAGGATCGCAGCTTCATTCACCACGTTCGCGAGATCGGCGCCCGAGAAGCCGGGCGAGATCTGGCCGATCCGGAGTAGGTCGACGTTCTTGTCGAGCGGCTTGCCGCGAACGTGCACGTCGAGGATCGCCTTGCGGCCCTTGATGTCCGGCCGGTCGAGCACGACCTGGCGGTCGAAGCGGCCCGGACGAAGGAGCGCCGGGTCGAGAACGTCGGGGCGGTTCGTCGCGGCGACAACGATGACGTTCGTCCCCGTGTCGAATCCGTCCATCTCGACGAGGATCTGGTTCAGGGTCTGCTCGCGCTCGTCGTGCGAGCCACCCAGGCCGGCGCCGCGCTGGCGGCCGACCGCGTCGATCTCGTCGATGAACACGATGCACGGCGCGTTGCGCTTGGCCTGGTCGAAGAGGTCGCGCACGCGGCTGGCGCCGACGCCCACGAACATCTCGACGAACTCGGAACCCGAGATCGAGAAGAACGGCACGCCCGCCTCGCCGGCGACCGCGCGCGCGAGCATCGTCTTGCCGGTCCCCGGCGGACCCACGAGCAGAACGCCACGTGGGATACGGGCTCCGAGCGACGAGAACTTCTCGGGGTACTTCAGGAACTCGACCACCTCGGTGAGCTCCTGCTTCGCCTCCTCGACGCCGGCCACGTCGTCGAACGTCACCGTCGGCTTGTTACCGATGAACATGCGCGCGCGGCTTTTGCCGAAGGACAGCGCCTGGTTATTGGTGCCCTGGGCCTGCCGCATCATGTAGAAGAAGAAGCCGCCGATCAAGAGCACCGGCAGAAGACTCAACACGATCGAGCCGACGATCGAGAGAGTCTGGCTGTCGGTCTGGAACTTCAGCGCCACCTGATCGGAGGCGAGGTGGGTCGCGTTGTAGTCCTGGACCGTCTTCGACAGGATCGTGTCCGGCTCGGGCACGGTCGTCTGTTCCTTGTGGGTATCGCTGTCCTTGAACTGGAGCGTCGCCTTGTTGGCGATGATGGTCACGTTCTTGATGCGGCCCGCGTTGACGTCCTGCTGGGCCTGGCTCACGTCAACCTCGGGCACCGGCTGCGTCTGCGACCGGTAGGCATACAGGAGCGCGAGCCCCATCACCACGAGGAGCAGGGTCAGGATGCCGTTCTTGAAGATCCGGTTGTCGAGATTCAGTTCGAGGGCCCTTTCCGCGGTCGCGTTGCGACCGAGTCCACTTTCGATGCTACCTGTCTAACGCGTGTAGGCCAAAGCTCGTTCCCAAAGTGCGCCGGAGCCGCTACCGCAAGGCGCGTTCCGCCCGCTTCTTTCGGCGGCTCGGTGAGTCCGGGGACCCACCAAACACCGTCTTCGCTCGCAATAACGGGCCAGCGGCTCCGCTGCGACGCCGGGATTTTCGCGTCGGTGAAGAGATCCTGAAGCTTCTTTCGCGGGCGGCCTGTCATCCGATCGCCGTCGAGCCGCTGCCGGACGACCAGCTCTCTTAGGAGCTTCTTCGGAACCTCGGCCTCCTCGGCTCCGTTGGGCTTCGCGGGTCCGCCAAGCATTAGCCGCCAGCCATTCCAAATTATCTCCCGCCCGAGGTCCATCGGGGTCACCGGATCGCTCTTCTCGACGGGTCTGTCGCCAACGATACGAAGCAGGCCGTACTCGCGGATCGCGCGGCCGCCGGGCAGGTCGAGAGACCTGGAACCGTCTTCGGTCGCGGAGAGATCCTCGAGCGCCGTGCGGTGTCGCGCTCCGAGCACGGACCCAGTCGCCTCCCGCCACGCAAGGGCGAGCGCGCGGCCGCGGACCGCCGGCGCGAGGGCCGCGATGACGATCGCGTCCTTGTCGCGCGCGTCGGCGAGCGCGTTAGCGATGTCGAGGTCATCTTCGATTTGCAGCTCCGCGGCGGCTTCGGCGAAGCGCGCGATCGCCTCGCTCGCCCTCGGGTTGATCTTCGCGAGCTTCGGAAGCACCTCGTGACGAACACGGTTACGAGCGAACTTCAGCGAGCGGTTCGTCGGATCGGTCCGCGGGCGGATCCGTGCCGCGCGGCAAACCGCGACCGTGTCCTCGCGCCCGATCGCGAGGAGTGGCCGCGCGATCCCTTCCCGGAGCGGCCGCATGCCGGCGAGCCCGGAAAGCCCGGAGCCTCGCGTGAGGTGGAGGAGCACGGTCTCCGCCTGGTCGTCGCGGGTATGGCCGGTCGCGATCGCGGTGGCGCCGATCTCGTTCGCGGCGCGCCGGAGGAAGTCGTATCTTGCGGTCCGCGCGGCGTCCTCGGTCTTCGTCGGCTTATCGGCGCGGCCGACGCGGATCGGCGCGCCGATGCGGTTGGCGAGCTTCGCGACGAAGTCCGCGTCCTCCGCGCTCTCCTTTGGTCGGGTGCGATGATCGAAGTGGGCGACATGGATGACGATGCCGAGCTCGTCCGCGAGCTCCGCGAGGATGAGGAGAAGGGCCGTCGAGTCGGTTCCGCCGGAGACCGCCACGACGACCGGACCTGGTGTGAAGATCTGGTGCGCGCGGATGTAGTCGCGGACGGTCGCCCGGATCGCGGAAGGGATCACTGGTGGCTGGGGTGGGGATCGGACCCACGAACCTGCCGGTTATGAGTCGGCTGCTCTACCACTGAGCTACCCAGCCTCGCAGGTACTCAATTCTAGAGTTCAGGCGGTCGCGGAATCTCCTCGCGTGCAAGACGATCGCGAAATTCCGCTTCGGTCTCACTGCCCTTACGTTGGTTGCACCGAGCGCAGGCCGGAATGATGTTCTCGATGTAGTTCGTTCCGCCACGGCACAACGGGACGCGATGGTCAGCCTGCAGTGGTCCCGGACCGCCGCAATACCCACAAACGTACTGATAGTGGGTGACGAGCTCCACCCATTCGGCGCCGGTGAAATGACCTTCTGCCTCTCGACGGCGCGCGCGATAGCGATGGTCCTTCGCCCGCAGAAGATCCGGGTGCTTGGCGTAGTAGGCAGCGATGCGCGCCTTCTGAGCCTCAGGGTCAGGGGCATACAGAGCGCGCTTGTATTCACGGTTTCGCTGCCGACTTAGCTCTCGATGTGCCGCTCGCCAACGGCGCATTGCGTCTCGGGCTCTTTGCGGATTCTTGCGCATCCACTCGCGTGCGTAAGCGCGCTGTCGCTCGGGATCCTTGTAAGTCACGCCGCATATCTAGCAAGCGAGCGGCGTCGTGTGAATAGCCCAACCAACAAGAAAGCGCGGCCCTTGCGGCCGCGCCACTGTTGCGGGGAAAGGATTCGAACCTTTGACCTTTGGGTTATGAGCCCAACGAGCTACCGCTGCTCCACCCCGCGAACTAATTCTACCTCTAACGAGACCCAAAGAAGAACGCGAACCATCGCGCGATCCGCGACGGACCCTGACTCACGGTGCGAGCCGACGCGTCGCTCGCCTGCCCGTCACGCTGCACCGCGAGGATCGACTCATTCGGCGCGATGTACCCGTAGTCGCGGGCCTTCTGCTTCACGTAATCGGCGGTGTTCTGATTCGCGATCTGCGCGGCAAGCGCCTCGTGCTGCGCCTGGTCCGCGGCGAGGTCGCTCTGATAGCCCGCGATCTCGCGGCCGATCGCGTTGCCCTGGACGGTCAGGCCCACGAACGCCGCCGCGAGCACGAGGCCGGCCAACGCGAGAAACACCGCCGCGACCCTTCGACCGAAGCGAACGCGCGGAGACCGGCGGCGTGATCGCGAGCTCACCCGCGCATCATGCGGTACGGGTGAGCTCCGGGGGAAGAGGATCGCCCGGATTCCCCGCGGCGCGGTACGCGCACCACCCGACCATCCCGAGCCACGAGACGGCGGCGCCAGTGTCGCGGAGCTTGCGGGTGAACGCCGCCACGATCACCGGACGATCGCCTGGAACGATGGCGGCGTCGTTCCGCGATTCGTCGAGCGTCCCGGTCTTGTGCGGCACCTTCGCGCCGTACGGGAGGTAACGCAGAAGCATGGTGCGGTCCTGGCACTGCTCGAGGACCGCGAGGACCGCATCGCTCGTCGCTCGGTCCTCGCATTCTCCACGCTGGAGGCGCAGCAAAAGCGACACCGTCTCGCGCGCGTTCATGACGTTCTCGTGGCCGCGCTTAGCGGCCTCGAAGTCGTACATCTTTCGCGATAGCCGAGTCTTGGGACAGCCCCACTCGCGCAGGCGCTCCTCCACCCGCTCGATCCCGATCCGTTCGATGAGCCGGTTCGTCGCGGTGTTGTCCGACACGATGATCGCGAGCATCGCAAGATCTCGGAGGGACAGTCGATCGACGTCCCGCATGTGTCGGAGCACGCCACTGCCGTCGACGCGCTCGCCGACGCCCACGCGCTCGTCCAGATCCACAAGGCTGCGCGCCGCGTCGGCGTAGAGCGTCATCACGAGGGGCAGCTTGATCACCGACGCCGAGGGAAAGAGCTCGTCCTCGTTCTCGCAGAAGAGAGCGTGCCCGTCGGCGTCGGAGGCGAACGCGCCCGCCTCACCCTGTAGCGATGCGAGCGCCGCGCGCGCCGGAGCGAAGAGATCCATCCAGCGAGCCTAAGCGACCGCGCCGAAACCGACGACCGGTACGCTCCGTCCGTGAAAGCTCGGCGACTCCTCGGTTTGGCCGTGATCGTGGTCGCCCTCGTCGGGTGCTTCCCCGAGTCGCCCGCCCCGAGCGCAACACCGACATCGGCCGCGACGTTGGCGCGCCCGCGCTTCGAGCTCGCGACCTACATGTACGCGCTCCAGACCAAGGGGAAGATCCGAATTGGCGCACACGATGACGCCGCTCCCTTCTCGAGCCGCGATCCGGGCGGCCGGTATTCGGGATTCGAGCCAGACCTCGGCCGCGAGCTCGCGAAGGCGATTTTCGGCCCACGGCAGGACATCGATACGGTGATCGAGTGGGTCTCGGTGGATCCGAGCACCGCGGTGACGGCGCTCGCGAGCCTGCACGCGGACGTCGTCATCGCGCGGCTTCCGATCACAGACGAGCACGCCGCGGCGATCGATCTGACCGACACCTACTTCGTCACCGGTGAGCGGCTCCTCGTCCTCTCGTCGAATGACGAGATCAAGGATCTCGCGGACCTGGACACGAAGACGGTCTGCGTCCAGAGCGGCTCAGGCGTCGACGCGCACGTCATGGACGCGAACGATTCAGCGCGGACCCTCGCGCTCGACACGTATGCCTCCTGCGTCGGGGCGCTGCGCCAGGGGCAGGTCGACGCGATCGGGGCCGACGAGCTGACGCTTTGGGGCCTCGCGCGCCAGGAGCCGAACACCAGGATCGTCGGCCATCCCTTGTTGGAGCAGCGCTACGGCGTCGGCACGAAGAAGAACACCTCGGACCGTCAGGGGTTCCTCCCCTTCCTGAACACGTGGCTCGCGGGCGTGATACGCGACGGCACGTGGGGCCGCCTCTACGCGCAGCACATAACGCCGCTCTCAAAGGAGACCAAGACCAGCCCGTAGCCTGCAAGCGCGTTCCGATGTAGGGGCGTGACCGAAGACGAGCTTCGCGAGTACATGGAGGAGTGGCGGGACTTCGGCTACCTCTTCATCCGCGCGCGCTGGACGATGGACGGTGCGAGGAGCCTCGTTGAGGCGGCGCAACGCTTTCGCGATCGCGCCGAGACGCTCGAGCAGCTCGCCCGGGCCGGATTCGAGCTGGACCAGCCAGCGGACAACGGCTTTGCCGTCGCCGTCCGCCCGGGCGAAGAGTCGCCGATGCGTCTTGTCGAGGAGGGCGAGTGAGCCAGGAGGACACCCAGGACATCGACGTCGGTGAGCCCATCTATCAATGCCCGGACTGCGGGAGTCTGACGATCCGCGGGAAGTGGTCGATCGAGGGCGCGCGAACGCTCACCGATGCCGCGCTGATGCTCCGCGACTACGCGCACGAGCTCGAGCACATGCGCGCTTCCGGCCTCGAGCTCGCCAGCCCGGTCGAGGCCGACTACGGAATCGTTCGACCCGGTGGTGCCTTGTCGGACGACGACACGGAGGATGAGGAGTGACGCTGCATCCGCGCCTGTACCTTCTCCCGGGGGGCCAGAGCTACCGTTCCGACGCCCTCGACAGCGAAGGACGCGACCGCATTCGCGAACCGCGCCGCCGTTTCGAGATCGTCGCCGTCCGCGAGGGCGAGCCCGAGGCCGGCACAGAAGGCGTCACCCGCGCCGGTCTGATCTATCACCTCGTTCGCCGGAAAGCCCCCGACCTCGACCTCCCGCCCGCCGCGTAGAACGATCGCGCCCCGCTCGGCGATGGTCACGATCACCGGAGCCGTCTTCGCCCACCCGCGCGCGAGATCGAAGTCGCCCTCGATGTCCTCCTCGCTCACGACCACGACGCTCACCCGCTCGAGCACGTCGTGCGCCTCATCCCACTCGCGCCGTCTCACCGTGCCGTCCGCGTCCCATGACCGCAGATAGCCCTGAGCTGCCAGGACCCGCGGTACGCCGCCGTACACCTCGAACACCGAGGGCTCGATCTCGTGCGCGATCGACGCGAGCACGACGGAACGGGTCTCTCGTAGAGCCGAGGGGATCGCGTTCGCGCCGATACTCTTCGCGCGCGCCTTCAATCGGAGCCGCCGGCGACCATCGACGTACCGGAACGAGAACGTCGTGGTCACCTCGCTCGGTAGCGCGTGCAGCTCGATGCCGAGCTCCTGACAGCGCGCCGCGAGCCGGTCACGCTCGTTCGGGCCGACGCGCGTGAGCAGGGCGACGCGGTCGCCGAGGCATGCGGCCGCGGCCGCGGCGTAGGTCGCGGTCCCGCCGATGCGCCACTCCGGATCGCCTTCGAACTCGTCGCGCGCCGCATGTCCGATCGAGACCAGGTCGAACATCACACGTTGAAAAGGACGTGGAGTACTTCGCCATCTTTTACGGGATAGGTTTTTCCTTCCGTGCGCATGACACCGAGCTTCTTCGCGTTCGCCTCGCTTCCGGCCTTCAGAAGCTCCTCCCACCCGATCACCTCGGCGCGGATGAAGCCGCGCTCGAGGTCGGTGTGGATCGCACCGGCGGCCTGCTGCGCGGGCGCGCGGCACGGAACGGTCCACGCGCGGACCTCGTCGTCGCCGACCGTGAAGAACGAGCAGAGTCCGAGCAGCTCGTACGTTGCGCGGATGAGACGATCGAGCGCCGGCTCCGCAAGGCCGAGGTCCTTGCGAAAGGACGCCGCCTCGTCGGGCGGCAGCTCCGCGATCTCAGCCTCGAGCTTCGCCGACACGGGCACGACCGCGCTCGCGCGATGGGCTTTCGCGGCTTCGCGCACCGGCGCGATGATGCGCTCGGGATCGGCGACGTCAGTTTCGTCCAGGTTCACGGCGACGAGGACCGGCATGCGGGTGAGGAACCGGAAGCCGCGGATGGCCTTTTCCTCGTCCGGATCGAGGTCGAGGTCGCGAAGCGGACGCTCCTCGGCGAGCGCCGCGACCGCGCGCCGCAGCACTGCCTTCTCGCGCTCCTTCATCTCGCGCTCCGGTCCCTTGGAGCTGCGAAGCTCCGGCTCGATGCGCTCCAACCGTCGCTCGACGACGGCGTGATCCGCGAAGAGAAGCTCCACCTCCACCGTGGACAGGTCGCGCACCGGGTCGACCGAACCATCGACGTGCGGGACCGACGGCGCGCTGAACGCGCGAACGACGTGAACGATCGCGTCGGCCGTGCGCAGATCGCCGAGCTTCTGCGGAGAGATCGCTTGACCCGGCTTCTCCGCACGCGCAAGGCCGATGTCGCGGTACATGACCTCGGCGTGCGTGATCTTTTTTGGTTTGTAGAGCGCGGCGAGCTGCTCGACGCGCCGGTCCGGCACCTTGGCGACGCCGACGTTCGTTTCCGCCTCGGCGCCGGCGAAGGCGCCGGTCGACGCATGGGCGCCGGTCAGCAGATTGAACAGGGTGGTCTTGCCGACGTAGGGCAGACCGGTGATCGCCGAGACGACGTTCATGCGAGCCGCGTCTCCCGGACGTCCGGCGGATCCTCGTGGAAGATCGCGCGCGCGATCGTCTGGAACCGGGCGACCGGTCCGGTGCAGAAGAGGGCGTGCTCGGCGCGCCCGCCATCTCTGGTGAGTCGATGCGAGGCGAGGACCTCGCGCACCGCGAGCGCGGTCGTCGTCGCGGAGTCGACCACGCGAACGTCGCGGCCGGCGACCTTCTCGATCGCGGCGCGCAGCAACGGGTAGTGCGTGCACCCGAGAAGCAGCGTGTCGACGACCGGCCGGACGACCCCGCCCTCGGTGAGGAGCGGCTCGACGTACTCGCGCACCGCATCGAGAGCCGCGGGGCTCTCCGCCTTCCCGTCCTCGACGAGCGGGACGAGCTTGGGGCAGGCCTGCTGCGCGACGTCGACCAGCGGGTCGAGATCGCGGAGGGCCCGCACGTACGCGCCGCTTCGGACGGTCAGCACCGTCGCGAGGACCCCGACCGCGCGCCGAGCCGTCGCTGAGAGCGCCGCGGCCGCACCCGGCCGGATGACGCCGATCGTCGGCACAGGGAACTCGTCGCGCACGGTCTCGAGCGCGACCGATGTCGCTGTGTTGCACGCGATCACGACGAGCTTGCAATCGGCCCTGGCGAACCAGCGCATCGCCTCGCGGGTGAAGCCGACGACCTCCGCGGGCTCGCGCGGGCCGTACGGCATGCGTGCCTCGTCGCCGAGATAGATCGTGGACTCGTTCGGGAGCTGCCGACGGAGCTCGCGCAGCACCGTGAGCCCGCCGACGCCCGAGTCGAACACGCCGATCGGCCGGTCGGCGGCCCCGTTCACGGAGTTCTAGCGGCGCTGCTGCTGGACGAGCGCGTTCGCGAGAGCGTCGATCGCCTTCGAGACCGGCGCATTGGGAGACGAGAGCACGAACGGCTGCTGTTTGTTGAGCGATTCGGCGACGACCTTCCAATCGGTCGGGATCTCGCCAACGACCGGAAGGTTGAGGGTGTGCTCGATGCCGCCCTTCGACATTCCGTGCGCGCTATCGGACTGATTGACGACGAGAAGGATCGGGATCCGTCCCTTGTAGCCGAGGGCCTCGAACGTGTCGACCGCGGCCCGCGTGTTCGCGATCGAGGCCTGCATGTAGGTGACGACGAGCAGAATGATGTCCGCGACATCGAGCATCGCGAGGGTCTCTTCTCCGAGCTTCGAGGGCGCGTCGACGATGACGTAGTCGTGGTCCTCCGCGAGCAGCTGCATCGCCCCCGCGACGTCTGGCGCGGCCATGAGCTCGGCTTCCTCGGGACGTGGCGGGGCGAGGAGGACGGCGACGCCGCTCGGTCCTTCCCAGAGCACCTCTGAGAGGGACGTGCGCATGCCCTGACCGGTGGGCAGATCGACGATCGAGCGCGTCGCGGGCGGGACCTGGAGAACGTGACGGACGGACCCGAACTGCATGACGCCATCCATGAGAGCGACGGAGTGTCCGCGACGACGGAGGATCGTGGCGAGGTTCACGGCGATGGTCGTTTTGCCCGATCCACCTTTTGGCGAGAAACAGACGATCATCCGCCCCTTGAGCCGGACGTCGCGCTTGCCGATGGCCAGTGCGGTCGCGAGCTCGTTGGCCCCGCCGGGCAGGATGAAGACTGCGTCGATGCCTTGATCGGGCTTTGGATCGATCGGACGCTGCGGGACCGTGACCATGACGATCCGCGTGCCGGGTGACGAGGCGCGGACACGCTTGGCGAGATCGAAGCCCGTGCTTTTCCCTGATAGGAGCGCGTCGATCAGGACGGCGTCGGGCTTCTCCGTGGTCACGCGGATGAGCGCGGCGTCTCCATCCTTCTCGACGCCGACGAGCTCGGCTTCCTTCTCGCGTGAAAGCATTTGCTGGAGGTGCTGGGCGACCTGCGGCAGGTCCTCGATAAGGAGAACTCGTTTCATGCGGCGCGAGTGTATGTGTTCGAGCGCCGCCGGAGTACGGTGTGGGCGGCCCCGGCCACAAGAAGCGCGACCGCGATGAACGAGAGTCCCACGCCGGCCGTTATGCCCTGCCAGTACCACTCTGGATACAGGCGGATCAGGTTGCTGTCAGGTGCGAATAGAAAGTTGCCCTGAGGGAAGAAGATCTCGTGGAAAAGCAGAAAGAGCTGATCGAAGGCCAAGACCGCGGCGACGCCAATCGCCGCGACGAGAGCCGTGGCGGCGAGCGCGCCGTCCCGAACGAGTCGGAGCGCCCGCCCTTCGCTTTGGGCCCGTCTCGTGCGGAACCCGACGATCCCCAGTGCGAGGATCGCGACGAGCTCGGCCCCTCGGAACACATTCCGCACATCCGCCATGTGCTCGTACTCCCCGCCGCTGAAGGTGCCGAGGCCCTCAGGGGGCGAACCGCTTAAGCCAACGACGTATGCGGTCCAGCGCCGGTGCCAGTCGAGCAAACCTGGGAGATCGACTGACCACACAACGGGTGTATCTGTGAGGAGCCTGCTCGTAAAGGTCGTCCCCTTGACTCCATTCAAGTTCGCGAGCATCGCGTACGCCCAGTCGCCGCTCCACACGAGCGCGAGTGCGACGAGGCCGCAGATGGCGAACGCGATCCCGAAGATCACAACATCGGTGCGGTGCGATCTCACGCGGGGATCGCGCCCAGGCCAGGCCGGTCCGAGTACACGAAGCGGCCCGCCTTCACGCCGACCGCGCGATACGGATCGTCGGTGATGAGCAGGTTGCCGTCGAGATCGGCCCACTCGACCGCCGGCGCGAGGTGCGCCGCGGCGGCGATCGCGACGCTCGTCTCGGCAGCGCGGCACCCGAGCATCACCTTCAGCCCGCCATCGTGCGCCGCGGCGATCATCGCGCGCGCCGCCGCGACGCCGCCGCACTTCTGAAGCTTCACGTTGATGCCGTCGCACGCACCGATAAGACCCGCGACGTCGCTCGCGCGGACCGCCGCCTCGTCGGCCACGATCGGCAGCGGCGACGCGTCGCGCACCCGGCGGAGGCCTTCGATGTCCTTCGGATCGATCGGCTGCTCGACGAACTCCAGGTCGAACGGCACGAGCGCGGCGATCCGTGCCGGCGCCTCAGCGGCGGTCCACGCGGCGTTCGGATCGACGCGGATCGTTCCGGAGAAACGCTCGCGGATCGCTTTGAGCGCGGCGACTTCGTCGCCATGACCGAGCTTGACCTTGAGCACGGTGAAGCCGTCGGCCGCGGCCTTCGCGGCGCGCTCGGCCATGACCTGTGGCTCGGCGATCCCGATCGTGAAGGAGGTGGGCGGCGGCTCGCCGGCGGCGAGGCCGAGAAAATCGCGCAGGGTGACACCCGCGGCCTGCGATGCGCGATCGTGGGCCAGCACGTCGATCGCACAGCAGGCCGCACCGCCGTGCGGGAACCGGCGCTCGAGCGCGGCGTTCAGGCTCGTCAGATCCAGCGGATCCTCCGACAGCGCATCGACCGCCCCTCGAACGTCGCGCTCGACGGTCTCGGGCGTCTCACCGAAGAACGCGTCCGGCACGCCCTCGCCGCGCGACACGCGGTCGCCTTCGCGTAGCTCGACCAGCACCACCTTCTTCGTGGTGTGCGTCGCACGGCTTATGACGAACGGAACGGCGAGGTGCAGCTCGACCGTACGAACCGTGACGTTCACGCGGGGACGCCCTCACGGAGTGCACGCGCGATCCGGTCGGCGCCGACTGGGCCTTCACGTATTGGATCGGCGGCCGGGAGCCCGGTCTCCGTCGCTGCGCTCTGGATGAGCGCGTAGGCGAACTGCTCGCTCACGTCGGCCGTGTTGACTGCGACCGCCACGACCCGCGCCGGCGGATAGCCGGGCGGCCGCCGCCATGCGGCCGCGTCCTCGTAGATGCGGACGTACTCGCGGAGCGTCCGAAGCGGCTGCCGATCGTCGTATCCCTTGACGCTGTGCCGCATCGCCTCGTGGCAGAGCACCATCACGTCCGGCGCCGTGCCGTGGAGCAGACCGAGTGTGACGCCCGAGAAGCCGGGGTGCGTGAGCGACCCCTGCCCTTCGACGACCACCCAGTCGGCCCGCTCGGCGGCATCGCAGACCATGAGCTCGGCGGCTCCAGCGATGAAGTCCGCGACGACCGCATCGACCGCGATCCCGCCTCCGGCGATCGCGATCCCGGTCTGTCCCGTCGCGACGAACTCAACGCGTTCGCCCGCGCGGCGCAGCGCGGCCACGATCTCGAGCGATGCGGTCATCTTCCCGACCGCTGCGTCCGACCCGACGGTGAGCACAACCCGCACGCCTTCGCGCCGCGCGCGATGGCCGCCGACCGGAATGTCCGGAGGCGGCTCGCGGAGCTCGCGCACGTTCGCGCCGCCGCGCCTCGCCGCGGCCGCGAGCTCGGGATCGGCGAGGACCCGCTCGTGCAGTCCGTTCCACACGTCGACGCCACGCATCAGAGCCCGCGCGAGCGCGGGCCGATAACCCAGAGGGATGCGACCACCGGCGGCGGCCGTGCCGATAAGCAGCACCGTCGCGCCGCGCGCCAAAGCGTCGTCTACGCTCGCGACGACGGGCACGCCCTTTCCGACGCCGACGCATTCCGCCGCGTCCTTCCCCGCCCTCGTCGAGTCGACGACGGCGACGACTTCGAATGGCGCGTAGCGGAGCACTCCAATCGCGGTCTTCGCGGTGGCCCGCGCGAATTGGCCCTCGGCGAGGATCGCGACCTTCATCGGCCTCCGAGATCGCCGCCCTGACGCAGAAAGCGACCGTGCCGCTCGCGCGCGGTCTCACCCAACTCGAGCGCCACTCCTCCGTTCACGATGACGTACTCGATCCCGACCGGGTACCGGTGCGGGTCGTCGTACGTCGCGGCATCCATCACGCGTGCCTGATCGAAGACGACGAGATCAGCGAAAGCACCCTCTCGAACGACGCCGCGATCGTGCACGCGCGGGCGCGACGCGGTCAGCGACGTCATCTTGCGAACGGCGTCCTCGAGAACGAGGACGCGCTCGTCGCGCGCGTATCGGCCGAGCACGCGAGGAAATGTCCCGTAAGAACGCGGGTGCGGCTTGCCGAACGACAGCGGACCGTAAGGCGCATTCGCACGTGAATCGCTCCCGATACAAATCCACTCTTTCGCCATCACGTACCGAACGTCGTCCTCGCTCATCGAGTGATGGACGATGTCGACGGCGCCGTCGTGCTCGATGAGCGCGTCGCAGGACCACTCGAGCGGATCGCGGCCGGCCTCATCGGCGAGCTGCTGCACGCTCTTCCCTGCCCACTCCGGATGGTGCCGCGCCCGCGCGATGACGATGCGGTCGAAGGAGCGCCCGGTCTCGACCTCTTCGTTCCGGATCCGGGCCCGCACGGCCGGATCGCGAAGACGCTCGCACATCTTCGCCGTCCCGCCCTCGTGCACCCAGTTCGGGATCGTGACCGCGAGTCCGGTGGACGACGCGGTATATGGGTACTGGTCGGCCGTGACGTCGACGCCCTCGCCGCGGGCGCGCTCGATCAACGCGGTCGACTCCTTGACCTTGCCCCAGTTCTTCTGTCCCGACGCCTTGTGATGCGAGAGCTCCACCCGGACACGGGAGCGCCGGCCGATCTCGAGATTCTCTTCGACCGCATCGAGAAGATGGGTCGATTCGTTGCGGATGTGGCTCGCATAGAGGCCGCCTTTATCGCGCACGACCTCGCAGAGCGCGGCGAGCTCGTCCGTCGTCCCGAAGGCGCTCGGCGGGTAGATGAGTCCCGACGCGAGCCCGATCGCGCCTTCGTCCATCGACTTCGCCAGAAGGGCGCGCATCCGCGCCAGCTCGTCCTTTGTCGGCGCGCGGTCGTCCGCACCCATCACGCAAGACCGCAGCGTGCCGTGGCCCACGAACGAGCACACGTTGATGGCGGGCTTGACCCGGTCGACTGCGTCGGCGTACTCGCCGAAGGACGACCAGGTCCGCTGCACGTTCAGGCGCGAGAGCTCCCGGTCGAGCTCGGCCTCGGCGAGGCCGCTCACCGGCGCCGACGAGCCACCGCAGTTCCCGCAGATGACGAGCGTCACACCCATGTGCAGCGCGCTCTCGAGCGCGTCGTTCACGAACATCGCCTCGTCGGAATGCGAATGGATGTCGATGAACCCTGGCGCGATGACACGATCCTTCGCCTCGATGACCCGCGCCCCGTTCTTTGCGAGGTCGGAGCCGACCGCCGCGATGCGTCCGCCCCGTATTGCGACGTCCGCCGGCTTCCCCGGCGCTCCGGTCCCGTCGATCACCGTTCCGCCGCGGATGAGGAGGTCGGTCACGAGTGCCGTCGCTCGAGTCTCTGCCCGCGCTCCTTCCGTTTCGCCACGACGAGGAGCTTGCGTGACCGCGCGTCCGCCGGATTCCCGTCGTAATCGCCGTGCAGCGTCTCGATGACGAACCCGGCCTCCGAGAAGAGCAGCTCCGCTTCCCGCCGGTAGAGGTAGTGGATCGTCGTCGTGCCGCCGATCCGCTGCACCGCCCCGTGGTCGTCGGTCTCGTCGTACCAAATGCGCTGCGTCAAACCGTCGACGTTGGCGCGGCTCGACGAGAACTTCCGCACCGCGCGAGCGCTCTCCGGGTCCACGCGCTCCCACTCGTCGACCACGCCGCCGTCAAGGCCGACCACGACCTCCGGATCAGGCTGGAACACATCGATCGCGACCCGACCGCGCGGCGCGAGATGCTCGCGCACGCGAGCAAGGCACGACCAGCGGTCGTTCGGGTCGAGCATGAGGAACGAGTTGGCGGCGACGAAGACGAGCGCGAACGCCTCATTGAAAGAGAACGCGCGCATGTCGCCCTCGACCCAGCGGACCTCGACATTCGCCCGGCGCGCGCGCCGCTCGGCCCGCTCGAGCATCGCACCGGAGCGGTCCAATCCGACAATGTGATGGCCGTCCTGAGCGATCGGAACCGTGATCCGGCCCGTCCCGCAGCCGAGCTCGAGGATCGGGCCGCCGGTCCGGCGCGCGAGGCCGCTGAACCACTCGACGTCCGGTCCTCCTTCGAGTGGCGCGGCATCAAGATCGTAGAGCGCCGCAAGGCGCGCGGCCTCGGCCGGATCGCGTTCGGCGCCCTGCCAGTCACGCGGCACGGCCGTCACGACCAATCTCCGGCTCCGCCGGAGACACGCTCAGGGCTGATTAACTCCCTCCTCACGGCACAGCCGCTCGTCGCTCGTTTCCATGTGCCTCCTTCGCGTGTTTGAGGAGCGCCGGCTCCGTGAACACGTCGAGCGCCGTCATCGCGAGCGCCTTGGCGGCCAGGTGCATCGTCTCGAGCGCTCGCGGCGCCCGCGCCGCCTCCGTGAAGGCGATGGAATGTCCTGGCACCGGACCTTCGGTAATCGAGAGGAACGGGTGGATACCGGGGATCACGGTCGTCACGTTCCCCATATCCGTGGACCCGTGCGTGTCCGCGGGCCGCCGCGGCTGCATCATGCGCCCGAGCGTCCGGACGTTCTCGGCAAAGGACTCCGCGAGAGGACGGTTGGTGCTGACGACCTCGCAGACGTCGCTCCATGTCGGGCGGATCTCGGTGCCGGTCGCGACGGCCGCACCTTCGAAGCACGCGAGGACCCGCCGCCGAAGGTCGGCAAGGTATGTGTTGTCGGGCGAACGGACCATGAGCCTCGCGGCGGCGCGGTCCGGAATGATGTTCGCCGCCTTTCCGCCGTCGGTGATGATCCCGTGGATCCGCGAGTCGCTCCGGACCAACAGGCGGAGCGCCGACATCGCGGTCCAGCCGAGGACGAGCCCGTCGAGCGCATTGACGCCGTCGTATGGCTCGGCTGCGGCGTGCGCGGCCTTTCCCAAAAGCTCAACGTCGAGGTTGACCATCGCGAGCATGAGCGGATCGATCTCGTCGCGGTCGCCGGGGTGGTACATCAGCGCGGCATCGACTCCCTGGAACGCGCCGCCCCTCATGAGCTGGACCTTTCCGTTGCCGCGCTCCTCGGCGGGGCAGCCGATGACACGCACGCGGCCACGGACGCCGTCGAGGGTGTCGCGAAGCGCGAGGAACGCTCCGACCGCAGCCGTTCCCATGAGGTTGTGCCCGCAGCCGTGGCCGATCCCCGGCAACGCGTCGTATTCGCCGAGGATCGCGACGAGCGGACCGCCCGACCCCGCCTCCGCGGCGAACGCCGTCTCGACGCCTCCGGCCCCGCGCTCGACCGAGACCTTCTCCGACTCCAGGTAATCCGCGAGCGAGCTCGAGGCGAAGCGCTCCTCGAAGGCGAGCTCAGGCCGGGCGTGGATCTCGAGCGCGAGCCGGTCGAGCGCTTGCGCACGCGCGTCGACACGCTCGGAGATCCGCTTCTTGCGCGCCGCGGTGTCCAAGTCGTCCTGAGGCTACCCCGAACGCGCCGTGGGACGCGCGGTCAGAACGAGCTCGGCCAGGACGAAGCCGGCGACGACGAATCCGCCGGTGATGAGGGAGAGGCCGTCGACCGCGCGAAGAAGACCGAGCGCCGCGAGGAGCGCCCCGACCTCGATGCCGCGACGGAGAGCGCGAGCGCGCTGCGGCCGGCGGCGACGCGGGCGCGCGAGCGCGGCATCGCGCTCTTCGACGGCAAGCCCGACGAGGGCGACCGCGCATGCGACGGCGATGGACGAGGCGCCGACGACCGCCGCGACCGCGAGCGGCTCGGTCGGATCGCGGGACAGCAGCAGGAAAACGAGTGCCGCGATCGCCGCCAGAGCACCGAGTGCGAGCAGCTGTTTGGTCAGCTGTCCTCGACCTTCGATCGCGGCTCCATGAGAAGAGGAAGCGCGACCTGCTCGCCACCCGCTGCGATCGGAGCCTGCGCGAGTGTCTCGATCGCGCTCGACGCGCGCGACAGCGCGCGGTCGGTCTCGTCGAATTTCTTCGTCGCGTTCTCGAGATGGCGGCCAAGCTGGTCGTGGAGCTCGACGAATCGTTCGAACTCCCGTCGGACGGCCGCGACCCCCTGCTGAAGCTCGCGCGTGCGCTCCTGCATCGCGAGACCTCGAACGCCGAGTGAGACGACCTGAAGGTACGCGAGAAGCGTGTTCGGAGAAGCGGGGATGACTTTGCGCTCCGCACAGTACGCGCGCAGGTCGGGCTCCCCTTCCTCTTCGCGCAGCACGAGGTCGTAGTAGATCGACTCCGACGGGATATACATGAGGGCGAAGTCGATCGTGCCATCCGCCGGCGAGACGTAGCGGCCGACCGCGTCGATATGCCGACGGACCTGCTGGAGGAACGCGCGCTTCTTGGTGCGACGCTCCGCCTCGTCGGCGGCGTTGGCGAGCGCGTTCCAGGTCTCATTAGGGAACTTCGCGTCGATCGGCACGATGCGACCCGCGTAGCGGACGATCGCGTCGACGCGCGAGCCGTCCTTGTACGTGTATTGCACCTCATAGGCGCCCGCAGGCAGCGCGTCGTGGAGCAGCCGCTCGAGAAGGAGCTCGCCGAATCCGCCGCGTGCTTTCGGCGCGCGGAGCAGGTCCTGGAGCGAGCCGATGTCCTTGGCGAGCTCCCCGATCCGCTGGCTCTGCTCGCCGAGGCTCCCCAGTTGCCGCGATAGATCGGTAAGCGTCCGGTGGGTCGTCCCGGCCTGGCTCGCCAGCTGCTGCTCGGTCGCGCCGAGAGAGCGGCTCAGATCCGAACGAAGCTCTCCGACGGAGCGCGCGAGAAGCTCGACCTGCCCCTGCATCCCCTGTTGTGCGGCCTGCAGTTCCACGCGGAGGCCGTCGCGGAGCGCAGAAGCGTCGCCGCTGGCCAGACGCCGGAGGACCACGACCAGCGCGCCCAGGATGGCGATTGCGGCGACGAGCGCGAGAGTCGTGGCCATATCCATCGGTCGGATTGTCGACGCCCGAATGCGTTAGCACAAGCGTTCGACGAAGTTTGTCGTGTGCGGGAGCACCTTCTCGCCGACCGCCTGCCAACACTCACGGACCGCCACTGCGCTAGAACGTCGGGCGTGGAAGCAACCGGACCGACGCGACCGCTCACCTTCCGCGAGTCTGTGGTCTACGGCTTCGGCAACCTGGGCGCGAACGCCGTCTACAACTTCTTGAACGGCGCCGCAGGCCTCTATCTCAACAGATATCCCGAGGTCCCGATCTGGCTGGTCGGCCTGCTCTCGCAAGAGCGGTCCCTGGCGGGCGCCTTCGCGCAACCAATTGTGGGCGCGTTGTCCGACCGCACGCGCACGCGCATCGGCCGGCGGAAACCGTACTTCATCGCCGGGGTTGCACTCACGGCGGCGTCACTCCTCTATCTCTCCGGATTCCCGCCGCTTGTGCCAATGCTGATCGTGCTCTCGATCAACGCGTTCTTCCTCAACGTGGCGGTCGATCCCTACACCGCGCTGATGGCCGACCTCGTGCCGCCGAGCCAGCGCGGGCGCGTCGGGACGGTCCTCGCGATATTCAACATGCTCGGTCAGATCGCGGCGACCCTTATCGCGCTGTTCCTATGGGGCGAGTCACCGCAGCTCGTGTTCGTTCTGGTTGCCGCGATCCTCGTGGTCAGCTTCACCATCACGACCATCGGCGTACGCGAGCCCGAGTCACCGCCAGCGCCGAGAGATCGAGTCAAGATCGACGTCGGCAAATACGTACGCGGCCTCCTCGCACAGCGCGAGCTGACGAAATATGTTCTTGCGGCAGCGGTCTTCTGGCTCGGCACCGGGGGAGTCATCCCCTATCTGACGCGGTTCGCGGTCAACGAACTCGGCACCAGCGAGAGTGACTCCTTCCAGCTCTTTCTCCCCGCGCTCCTGGGAACGATCGTCGGAGCGATCCCCGCCGGTTACTTTGCGGACCGCATCGGAAAGAAACCCGTACTCGCGGTCGGGATGGTCGCGTTCTCCGTCATCGCGCTTATCGGCTCCCAGGTCCAGACCGTCCCCCAGGCCCTCGTCGTCATGGCGTTCATCGGCTTAGCGAACGGAGTCTGGACCGCGCTCAACGTTCCGCTCCTCGTCGACCTCGTCATCCCCGAGCGCGCCGCTGAAATGACCGGCCTCGGCTCCGGGGTTTGGTCCCTCGCGCAACCGATCGGGGCCGTCATCGCCGGGATCCTGATCGGTAACTTCGAGAGCTACCGAGCGTCGTTCGTTGGGGCTGCCGTTCTCGTGTTCGTCGCATTCCTTCTGTTGCTCACCGTACGGGCGCCGAGGGTCACCCGGCCCGCATAGCGACGTCCTTGCGCAGGGACGGGAACCTTCCCCGCACTGCGTTGTATGGAGGCTGAGTGGCGCAAGGGCCATGCAGCCACCGTTCGGAGGAACGAATGCGACGCATCAACGTCATCGCGATCGGCATGCTCCTCACGCTCGGCGCCCTCGCCGGGAGCGCGTTCGCCAAGGAGGGCGCGGTCACCAAGCTCGACGCGCTTCCACCCGGAGGACTTCACGCAGGTCAGATGATCCCGGTCGGTTTCACGATCCTTATGGACGGCGTCGAGCCGTACAAGGCTGACGTCGCGGAGATCGTCGTCCGCAACGGAACCGGCAAGGTCCTCTCCTACCCCGCGACACCACAGGGCCCAGCAGGCCACTACGTCGCGAACGTCTACTTCCCGGCCGCGGGCACCTACACCTGGCAGGTCACCCAGGGCACGTTCTTCGCCCCGTATGACCTTGGGACGGTCGCCGTCCTCGCTCCGGCGGCGGCCGCCGAGACGCAGACCGCTCCCACGAACACGCCGGCCACGAACGACCCGATCTCGCAGGTCATCCCGTTCCTCGCGGGGCTCATCGCGCTCGGCGGTACGCTCCGCCTGGCGCAGCTCCTACGCAGTCAGCGGCGGGCCTCCGCAACGGCGTAACCAACACCAACGAGAAAGGGAGCAGGGTTTTGGCCTTGCTCCCTTTTTTGATTGCACCACACGTCTGTGTGCAATGACGCTCAGCTGCTCATACCGGGACCGCCGACGCGGTCGCGGCACGAGCGGTCAGCGAGCTCGGGCAGATCTGGTGATACGGGCACTGCTGACACGTTCGCAGTCCTTTGGGATTCGGTGCGAACTCGCGCGCACGTATGCGCGCTGCCGTGCCAGTGATGAGACCCCGCACCGCGCCCACGCTGTCCTCCGTCGGGGCGACTGTTCCGCGCTCGCCGCTTTCGAGGTAGTGGAGGACCGTCTGGATCGGCCGCTCGCCATAGACGCGCTCGTGGGCGAGCGCGTAGACCCGGAGCTGCAAACTCTCGTTGGCGGAGCGCTGCGCCCGACCGCTCCCTTCTTCATCTGCGCCGGCCTTGTAATCGATGACGACGGCGCCGTCCGGCGTCCGATCGACGCGGTCCCACCTCCCGACGACGCGGTCCTTCCCGACCATGAAGCTGAAGCGCTGCTCCACGAGATCAGGGATCGGCTGCCCACGCTCCTGCTCGTAAAAGCGACGAAGCGACGCCAGGCCAGCCTGAAAGCGTTCGCTCTCATGGGCAGGGCTGATGAATCCCTCGGCGAGCCATGCCGCTCGAAATACGGCCTGGACCTCAGCGAGACCGGGCTCCGAACCGTCGCGCTTTCGCCGCAGGTAGTCCTTCACCGCCTCGTGCAGCGCGAGGCCGTAGGTCATCTGCGGCGTTGGCAGCGTCGGAATTTGCAGGACGTGCTTGAACCGGTAGAGCAGCGCGCACTTCTGATAGTCGTCGATCGCTTCATACGAAACGGTCAGGACATCGTCGACGCCGAGCGCGGGGAGCGGAGCGTCGGCCTCGCCCGGCGGATGTTGGAACCGCTCGAGCTCTTGTGCGACCTGGAGTCGTGCGCTCAGGCGGGACGGCTCGCGCCCGAGCGCCTCGGCGATGAACCGGCTTGGGCGCGCGGCGCGCTGGTAGCCGTAGTCGATGGCGCTGGTGAAATAGAAGGTGTCCTTCGCCCGGGTCATCGCGACGTAGGCGAGGCGCCGCTCCTCGGCGATGTGCCGATCCCGGTCCGGCGGGGGCATCCGAGCCAGCGCATCGGGAAGCCGGAAGGGATCGAGGCGCGCCTGACCCGGCAAGCGCTCATCGGTGGCGTGCACCAGGAACACCATCCCAAACTCGAGGCCCTTCGCCTTGTGGATGCTGAGGACGTTGACTTGCTCGCGAGAGGTTTCGAAGTCCGCGGCGACCGGATCGTCTCCCGCCTCACGCAAGAGCTCGAGGTGTGGAACGAAGAACGACGCGCGATCAGTCGCGAGCGCGCGGCCGGCGCTCTGAACGAGACGCAGGAACTTCGCAACGTTCCGCGCCTGCTCCTCGACGAGAGTCGAGTCGGGGTCGAGGTAGCGAGCGAGAAGCTTCGACCGATCAAGGAATTCAAACAAGAGCGCGGCCGTGCTGAGCTCCATCGCGCGTGCGGCGTAGTGGCTGAGGTCCTCGACGAGCCGCTTGGCCGAGCCGACGGCGTCCTCACCCGCGGCAGTCTTTCCCGCGGCGATCTCTTCGAAGACCTCGCGGAGAGGTTTTTGACGACGGCCACTTCCCTCCATGGCGCGCGCGAGATCGTCCGCCGGGAATCCATAGAGCGGCGAGACCGCGAGGTTGTAGACGTGCCGTGAATCCGACGGAAGCGCGACCGCAGAGAGGAACGAGATGAGGAGACGGATCTCGGGCCGCTCGTACAGCTGGCCGCCACCGGAGAAGTGCGTGGGGATCTGTCTTTGCGCAAGGGCGTGGAGGAACGGCGTCGCGTCGGCGTTGTTCCGGACCAGGATCGCGAAGTCGCCGAAGCGCCGGTGACGGCGAACGGCTTCGCGCGCGATGAGGTCCGCCACGGTCTCAGCTTCTTCGACGCCGGTCACCTTTTGGATGTGGTCGACATCGAGCTCGTCCGTCGTCTCACGACCGCGGAGCCTCTTGTCGATGCCGAGGCTGGTCTCGAGGCGATCGGGGTTCTTCGTGATGAGCCGATAGGCCGCGTCCAGAAGACCCTGCGATGAGCGACGGTTCTCGATGAGGGGCACCGTCGTGTGATCGGGATAGCTCTCGCGAAAGCGGTCGAAGTTGCGGAGCGTCCCGCCACGCCAGGCAAATATCGACTGATCGTCGTCGCCGACGACGGTGATGTTCCGGTGCGGCTCGGCGAGAAGTCGGAGCAATGCGAACTGGGCGTCGTTCGTATCCTGGAACTCGTCGACGAGGATGTAGCGGAAGCGGTTCCGCAGCCGGGCGGCCGCGGCCGGATGCTCGCGCAGCAGCTTCAGCGTGAGGGCGATCTGATCGCCGAAGTCCACGACCCCATGGCGATCCTTGATGCGTGTATACGCGTCGTAGTTCGCGGCGAGCTCCTCGTGCGTCGCCGCCTCGTCGGCTTTCACATCAGCGTCGAGCGAATCCCCCACCGCATCCCTTAATGACTTCGCGTAGGCGACATATGCCTCCGGGGAAACATCCTCGTCGCGTGCGCGCCCGAAGAGATCGAGGAGCGCGCGCACGTGCTGGAGCGGATCGCCCGCCGGCCGGTAGCGCTTCAGGGGAAGGGCGATATCGCATTGGGCGCATCCGTAGAGATGCTCGCGGACCAGAATCACCTGCTCGGCAGGTGACAGAACGCGGAGCTCGCCGCTTCGCCCGAGCTCGAGGGCGAACTCGCGGAAAACCTCGTCGCCGAATCCGTGGAAGGTGCGGATAACGGCGTCGTTCAGTCCGATCGGCGTGTTGATGTCGACGCGCTCCTGCATCTCGGCGGCGGCGCGTTCGGTGAAGGTGACGGCGAGGATCTCGTGCGGCTTCGCCACCCCGGAGGTAATGAGGTGGACGATGCGTGCGGTCAGGACGTGGGTCTTCCCCGTACCGGCGCCGGCAACGACCAACAAAGGACCGCCGCCGTGCTCGACCGCAAGCCTCTGCTCCGGCTGGAGACCCTGCAGGATGTCGGGCCGCGGCTCGCCAAGACGGAAGCTCAGCTGCTCGGTCATCTCAGCCGATCTCGATCGACAGGCTCGGCCCGACCGAAACCCTCTTTACGCGGTCGGGCCGAGGTGGCAGTCCCTAGATAGACCACACGTTCTATTGTCCGTCTTGAGCGAGCCGCTGCGCAAGAGCGATCAGGGTGCGAACAGCCGGGCCTTGGGGCCCCTTGGGGGCATGCGGCCGGTCGCGCTCGAACCAGAACGTGCCAGCGATATCCATGTGTGCCCACTCGGTCCCGTCTTCGACGGCCGACTCGAGGAATGCCGCCGCGGTAATGGCGCCGCCGGCCCGGGCACCGGTGCTGTTCCGAATATCGGCGACCTCTCCTTTGACGTCGTCGCGGTACTCGTCAGTCAGCGGCATCGGCCACATCCGATCGCCGGCCGCCGAAGAGGTCGCACGAACGAACTCGACGAAGGAGTCCGGCTTGCCGAAGAGACCGCTGAAATGCTGGCCGAGGCCGACCGCGATCGACCCAGTGAGGGTCGCGACGTCGACCACGCGCTTGGCCCCTTCGCGCTGCGCGTAGGTGATGCCATCGACCAGGACGAGTCTTCCCTCGGCGTCGGTGTTGATGACCTCGACCGTCTTGCCGCTCATCGCGGTGAACACGTCACCGGGTTTCGTCGCACCGCCCCCCGGCAGGTTCTCGGTGCACGGCGCGATCCCGATGACGTTGACCTTGAGACCGAGCTTCCCGATCGCCGCGAGGGCCGCGACGACCGAGGCGGCCCCGGTCATGTCGGCCTTCATGTGGTGCATGTTGTCCGCGGGCTTGATCGAGATCCCGCCGGAGTCGAAGGTGATCCCCTTCCCCACCAGGCCGAGGTCGTAGCCCGTGCCGCCGCGTCCCCGGTGGCGCATGACGATGAAGCGCGGGGGCTCGTGGCTGCCTTGCGCGACGGAGAGAAAGCTGCCCATCCCGAGCGCCCGACAGCGCTCAGCATCGAGGACCTCGATGCGAACTCCGGCTTCTTTGGCGAGCCCCTTTGCGGTGTCGGCGAGCAGCGTTGGGGTCATGCGGTTCGCGGGCTCGTTGGCCATGCGCCGCGCCGCGTTGGTGGCATCGCCGATCGCGGTGCCCCGCTCGATCGCGCTCGCCACGGCCTTCTCGGTGACGAGCAGTACCTGATCGATATCCGGCAGACGGCGCTCTTCCTCGCGCGTGCGGTGCGCCTCGGGTCGCCACATCGCGTAGATCGCGCCCTCGACCGCGGCCTGCGCCGCGCGCTCCTCGCCGAGCGAATCCGCGGCGATCGCGATGGCGACTTTGCGCACAGACGCTCGCCACAGTGCGCGAACGCCCGCGCTCGCGATGTTGCGCGCGCGCTCGGCGTCGAGCTCTGCGGATTTGCCGGCACCGACGATGACCACACGCGGCTCCTCGTGGAGCGTGTTCACGCCGTAGAGCCGCGTGACGCCCTGCTCCTGTTTTTGGAGGCGTGCGATCGCGCTCCGCGTCGTGCGCGACAGCCACGCGGGGGGCTCGCCGCCGGCGAAGAGCGGCACGATGATCGCGTCGACTTTGCCGAGCTGCGAGGGGCGAACTGCACGAAATCTCATTGAGCGACCTTCTTTCGAGCGACGAGCGTAGCGACGCGCTCGCGCGCCTGCTCTAGCGGGACAACGAGGATCCGATCGTCGCCGGACCTGCGAGTGAGGCCGCGGTCGTCGAGGAAGCCGAGCAACGGCAGCACGTGCTTTCGGCTCGAGCCTGTCAGGTCACGCGCGCGGGCGACCGTGATCGTCCCGGTCGCCGCGAGCTCGCTCACCACGGCGTCGGCAAAGCGCGCGACGGCGTCGGGCAGGAACACGGCTTCTGTGCCGATCCGCACGAGGTCGCCGCGCTCGGCGAGCGCCGCGACGAGCTCCCGATCGAGGCCGTACTCGGATTCGAGCGTGGCCGGCGACGGTGGCTGGAGCGGTTCACGCGCGAGCGCAGCGCGAGCTCGGGACCAGGCCGACTCCTGCTCAGCGGTGAGGGTCGGCGCGTGCGTCACAAGCGCGAGTGCGCTCCCCCGCTCGGCGATGCGGCCGTCGCGCGCCAGTCGCTCGACCAAGGCGTTGAATCGCTTGGGCGGAAGATCCACCGACGAACGGATCTCTTCGCGCGGCGCGCCCGCCCGAAGCGGAGCGCGCCGATGGGTCGCGGCGAGGGCGCGCTCGATCCGGGTCGCGAGAGCGTCGAAGGATTCGCGCGATACGACCGCGTCGGCGAGCGATATCGCCCGCCCGCTCTCGAGTAGCTCGCGTTCGGCCGCGTCACGTTCGCGCGCGTCAAGACCACTTCGCGCTCCGGCCTCGTCGGTCGTGCGGGGGACGTCGAGGGCGGCGAGGAGTCGGGAGGCGGCGGTCGGAGCGGTGCGCCGCTCGAGGACGGCTACCGCCTCGCGGCGCCTGCGCATCCGCTCGCCTGAAATGTCGGCGACGGCACCCCCGCCGAGCGTCTCGGGTGGGGACGGACGTCGAACGACGAAACGGTCGCCCACGGCGAGAGCGAGCGGAGTCGCGAGCCGTAACTGCACCCAACCGGAGGAGCCCGGCTCGAGGATCGGCGCCTCCAGCAACGAGACGCGCGCCATTACCTCGGCCGTACCGGCATGCACCTTCACGGCTTCGTCATGGGTGATCGCATCGGACGCCGAGCCAAGGACTTCGAGACGAGCCGATAGCACCGAGACCGGCGCGAGCGTCCCGGGATTGACCACGACCATCCCGCGCTCGAGCTCGTCCTTCTCAACCCCGGCGAGATTCAACGCGACGCGGCTTCCTGGGCTGGCGGACTCCAGCGCGCGTTTGTGGGTCTGGATCCCGCGAATCCGCGCGCGCCGGCCGGCGGGCAGGATCTCGATCTCGTCACCAACGGCGAATGCCCCATCGACGAGCGTACCGGTGACCACGGTACCGAAGCCCGTGAGCGTGAAGGCCCGATCGATCGCGAGGCGCGGTCTGCCGAGGTCGCGCCGCGCCGGCGCGGTCGCGAGGACCGACTCGAGCGCCGCGACGAGGTCGGCGAGTCCGGTCTTCGCCGTCGCCGAGACCTCGACCATCGGCGCGCCCGCGAGTGCTGTCCCCTGAAGCACCGCGGCGACGTCGGCGCGCGCAAGCAATGCCCATTCCTCGTCGACCAGATCGCGTTTGGTCAGCGCGACGACGCCCCGGTCGACCCCGAGCACCCCGAGGATCGCGAGATGCTCGCGTGTCTGCGGCATCACGCCTTCGTCGAGCGCGACGACGAGCAGCACGGCGTCGACCGGACCGACGCCCGCGAGCATGTTCCGGATGAAATCCTGGTGTCCCGGGACGTCGACTATGCCGACCTCGTCGCCGGACGCCACACGAAGCCAGGCGAAGCCAAGATCGATGGTCATGCCGCGCTCGCGCTCCTCGCGGAGGCGATCGGGGTCGATCCCGGTCAGCGCCGTGATCAGCGTCGACTTGCCGTGATCGACATGCCCCGCGGTCGCGATGACCCGCGCGCTCGTGTCGGGTCTAGGCGTTACGGCGCACCGCGATGCAGTCGATCTCGACCTTCGCCCCGCGCAGCAGCGAGGCGCCGACAGTCGACCGCGCCGGCTTGTGGGTCCCGAACCGCTCGGCGTAGACCTCGTTCATCGCCGGAAAATCAGCGAGGTCCGCGAGAAAGACCGTCGTCTTCGTTACGCGGTCGAGCGATGAGTCCGCCGCGACCAGCACCGCAGCCAGGTTGTCGAGAACGCGCCGTGTTTGCGCGCGCACGTCGTCGCCGCCGACGAGCTGGCCCGTCTGCGCATCGAGCGCGAGCTGCCCCGCACAGAACACGAGGTCGCCCGCGACGATCGCCTGGCTATACGGTCCGACCGGCGCGGGTGCGCGGTCCGTTCTGGTTGCGCGAAGGTCCATCTGCTCCCCCTTTTGCGAGCGCGCCGCTTACGGCGCGTGTGAGAACCTCATCATCCTCCGGCAGGACGCTTCGTAGGTCGAGTGCGACCCGCTCCTCCACGATGCGCGCGATCACTGGCGGGTCCGCGGACCGGAGGGCCCGCGCGATCCGGGTCGCGGGTCCTCCCCCGATCGCGACCGCGAATGACGGCTGCGTTTCCTCCGGGAGCGACCCTCCGCCGACGGTCGACCGCACCTCGATCACTTCCGCCGAGATCCCCGCCGCCTCGAGCTTCGCCGCGACGCTGCGTGCGCGGGTCGCGAGTGCGCGCGGTTCCGCCGCGATCATCCGCCAGACCGGCAGCTCCTCCTCGGCGTTGCCGTCGCGGTACGTCTCGAGCGTCGCGAGAAGCGCCGCGATGGTCAGCTTGTCGGGGCGAAGCGCCCGCATGAGCGGGTGCGCGCGTAGCGCCGCGATGTGCCCAGCGCGTCCGACGACGATGCCGGCCTGCGGCCCGCCGAGGAGCTTGTCCCCACTGAAGGTGACGATGTCCGCGCCTTCGCGTACCGCCTCGCCGACGGTGAGCTCCTTGCCGAGGCCGAAGCGAGACGTGTCCAGGAAAGTGCCGCTGCCGAGGTCGTGGATGAACGCGATGTTGTGCTCGCGCGCGAGCGCCGCGAGCTCGCGACCTTCGGCGCGCGCGACGAACCCCGTGATCTTGAAGTTGCTCGCGTGCACACGGAGGATCGCACCGGTCTTCTCGTTGATCGCGCCGGCGTAGTCGCGTGCGTAGGTGCGGTTGGTGGTGCCGACCTCGACAAGCTTCGCGCCCGAGCGCCGCAGCACGTCGGGGATGCGGAAGCCGCCGCCGATCTCGACCAGCTCGCCGCGCGCGACGA
>WNGG01001559.1_pt1 | contig 52101 bp, 51 predicted proteins | sample 5400661 | NCBI WGS metagenome assembly WNGG01 (sample SAMN13153372, study PRJNA577476) | soil metagenome | isolation source: 100 cm soil or saprolite under Garry oak tree replicate 1 | place: USA:California | collected 2016-06-15 | reverse complement strand
GGCCTGTCGATGCCGGTGATGCTCGTGATCGGTGATGCCGACGGGATGCCGCCAACCCATGCGACCGAGTTCTTCGGATTGCTCGGCGGCGGCCAGCGCGACGCCGGTTGGGACCGCTCTGGAATGACACACCATCGCCTGGCCATCCTGCCCGGCGCGACCCACTACGACATCAACGTCGCACCGGCGCTGTCTGCTGCAACGATCCCCTTCCTCGACGGCGCGTGAGGGTCGAACAAGGCAATCAGTTACAATTTGTAACCATTCCAGCCCGACACTGATTCGGTCCGCATGGGGGTGGTTGCGATGAGCTTGGATTCCTGGCTTCACTTCTTGCACGTGGTGGCGGCGATGGTGTGGGTCGGCGGAGGCCTTGCGCTGAGCGTGCTCGGCCTTCGCACTCGATCCAGCTCGAATCCGGCGGCGATCGGGGAGTTCGCGCGGACGCTGCCATACATGGGCCTGCGCGTCCTGATGCCGTCTGTGATCCTCGTGCTCGTCACCGGCGTCTGGCTGGTCCTGGCCGGTGCGGCGTGGAACTTGACGCAGTTCTGGGTCCTCTTCGCACTCGGCCTCTTCGCCGTGGCGTTTCTGATCGGGGCGGTGTACTTGAGCCGGGTCAGCATCGCCCTCGAGCGCACGACGGGCACGGACGGCGCAGGTACGGGCAGCGCAGTCGACCTGCTCAATCGCTGGCTGGTCGGTTACGGCGTCGTACTGGTCATTCTGCTGGTCGCCGTCTGGGACATGGTCTTCAAGCCAGGCTTGTGAAAGCGGCTCGGCGCCGCGAGCTTCTTGCAGGGCGGTCGATTTCGTTTCTGGCCTCGCAGGTCGGCGCCCAGTCGTCCCGACTCTGGAGCCGGCGGCTCCGAGCCCTGAGGCTCGACACGCGCCAGGCCATGCTGGTCTGGAACGTCGCGCTCGCCGAGGGTCGCCCGCAGCGTGAGCTGGCGGAGACCCTTCGCCTCCCCGAAAGCCGCATCGTCAAGCTGGTGGACACCTTGGAGGCGAGAGGATGGCTGAAACGGCGGACCCCTGTCCAGGACCGCCGCGCTCGGCGGATTTACCTGACTCGCGCGGGCCGCGTGCTTCTGGACCGGATCATGGCGGTGGCGGCGGATCACGAAGACGAGCTCTCGACCGGCCTTGAGCCACAGGACCGTGCAGCCCTCGTGGGGCTGCTCACCAGGGTAGCCTCACAGCAGGGCCTGATCCCAACGGTGCACCCAGGCTTCTAGGCCCAGCCTCGAGCGGTATCCTCGACGAATGGACATCAAGGCAGGTCTGGTATCCTCGACGAATGGACATCAAGGCAGGTCTGCGCATGGTCGTCGCCGCCACGCGCGAGAAAGAGGCGGCCGAGCTCATGCCACACGTCGATGATTCAGAGCCGGCGCTGGGCCGCTGGACGGCCAAGGACAACCTGGCTCACATGTCTGCGTGGCGAATCCACGCGGCGGAGGTGCTCGAAGCCGCACGCACCGGTCGCGACAGCCCAGACGACGGCGACAGCCTCGATGAGCGCAACGCCAAGATCTACAAGGCGACGCAGGGCTGGCCGGCGGCCACCGTCCTCGATGACGCGCGCCGGTCATGGCACCTGCTGGAAGCCGCCATCGAAGCCTGCTCCCCCGAAGACCTGGTCAAGCCGCGTCCGGGCAACGCGGATCAGCAGGCATGGGCGGTCGTTCCCGGCAACGCCCACTTCCACCTTGCCGAGCATCTCGGGTACTGGAGCTCCGAGCGCGGTGATGAGGCGGCCGCAGAGTCCGCGGCGACGTGGGCCTACGAGCTGAATGGCGTCGCCTTCCCGGACGACGAAGCGCGAGGGTACGGGGCCTACAACTTCGGATGCTTTTTCGCGCGCCAGGGACGCGCCGAGGATGCGGTCGTCTACCTGCGGCGCGGCTTCGAGCTGGTCCCCAGCCTGCGGGATTGGGCCAAGCAGGACGTCGACCTGGACCCGATCCGATCCTCGCCGGAGGTCGCCCAGCTTCTCGCCTGATTCGGCGCCGCCAAATTTGAATTGGACGGTGCATCATGGCAGGAGCGCTGTGGGCAGTTACCTCCTGGTCGCCAACGAGACGGCGGAGAGCCCCGAGCTGCTGCGTGCAGTCACCGAAATCAGCACGCAGGACGCTGAGGCGGAGTTCGTGATCGTCGTGCCGTCGACACCGCTCAACCTGCTGCAGCAGTTCGAGGGCACGGCCAAATCGCCTCGCGCTCTGGCCGCGCAGCGTGCTCAGAACACGCGCCGGCACCTGGAGGAGGGCGGGTTCCGAGTCCGCTCAGCCCGCATCGGCAACTGGGATCCGTACGTGGCGATCGAGGCCGAGCTGGCGCACGAGAAGTACGAGGCGATCGTCATCTCGACCCTGCCGCCCGGGGTGTCGCGCTGGCTGCGGATGGACCTGCCTTCGCGGATCGCCCGTCGCCATCCTCAGGTCAAGCTCATCCACGTGGTGGCGCGGGCGGCTGCGCACGGATCCACCGCGGAGACGACGGGATAGGCGCCGCTCAGAACGGCTTGAACACCATCATGAACAGGATCACGAGCAGCGCCAGAGTGCCCAACAACGCGATTGCAGCCGGCCGCATCCTGGCCACGTTCTCGTTGATCTGAGGTTCGGCCTCACCCGCGTCGCGTGCGCGGTGAAACGGCATCGACAGGTAGGTCATGAGGCCCGAGGCGATCACGAGGACTGCGATCGAGGTCCAGATCCAGCCCCGGCCCCACAAGCCGCCCAGGAAGCCCAGCCAGATCCCGGTGGCGACGAGCAGCAGCAAGCCCGGGTACGCAATCCGGTAGGACCACATCGACAGCTGGAGCAGCGAGCGGCTGATGCCGGCCGCCGGCCGGGACTGCAGCGCGAATGACGCCCCGCCCGAGATGCCGTGGCCGAAAAGGAAGAGGCCGAGGCCAAGCAGGTGGGTGAACTTCAGCCATAGATAAAGGCTCGTCATCCGAAGTTGAGCAATCTTATTCGGCGGGCACCACCACGGCGGGCAGGTAGTGCATCGGATCGACCACGCGGTCATTGATCCGAAGCTCGAAATGGAGGTGGGGACCGGTCGAAAGGCCCGTCGAACCTTCCAGGCCGATGCGCTGTCCGTGCATCACGCGATCGCCGACATTGACATCGGTCTCCAGGAGGTGCGCGTAAAGGGTCATGATCCCGCCTCCGTGGGCGACGATCACATAGTTTCCGTAGCCGACCTGCGTGTGCGCGACGGCGACCACAACACCATCAGCCGCGGCCATCACAGGGGTGCCCAGCGCAGCGGCAACGTCGATGCCGGTGTGGAAGTGCGCGTACGGGCCGACCGCCGGCTCCAGGAGGACGTTGGTGGGTCCGAATCCCTGGGTGATGCGAGCGCCGGCGATCGGCCATGAAAGGATGAAACCGACAAGCCCAGTCCCGGCCGGCAGCTGGTCGCTGAGCAGAGCGAGGCCGGCTCCGATCTGCGCCTGGCTCCACGCGGCCCGGTACGCCTTCTGGATCAGATCCCGCTCCTGCATCTCCAGCAACCGGGCAAGGTTGGCGGTTACGTCGGGGGCCAGGCCGTGCATCCCGCTTTGCGCGTCTCGGATCTGGCCGATGAGGTCGTGGAGCTGGCTGCTGATGTCGTCCTGCCGGCTCATGAGGTCACCGAGCTCGTCGAGGCTAGATTGGAGGGCATCGCGGGCCGAGTTCTCGCGATCCAGGTCCGCAAGCCGAGCAGTGCGCTCCGCTCTCAGCCTGGTCAGGTCGGCTTCGAGGCGCGCCTCCAACGCATGCGCATGCTGGCCCGAGATGACCAGGTCGGATGTCGCGAGAAGGGCCTCGCGCAGGCTGCCGGTGCTGGCGATCAGCTCCCACAAGGAGTGTGGTTGTCGGTAGATGGCACGAGCCAGCGCAGCCACCTGAGCCTGCTCGACCTCAATGCGATGCTCGGTGTCTGCGATCTTGGCGTCGAGCTGCGCCACCTGTGCCTGCAGCTTCGCGATCTTCGCCTCTTCGGTGGCGATCTGCGAGTTCAAGACAGCCTCGCTCGCCGCGGACTGATTCAACGCGGCGCTCAGCTGCTGCTGCGAGGTCAAAGCCCGTGCGATGTCGCCCCCAAGACGGGCCCGCAGCTGGTCATAGAGAACCTGCGTCGGATCTGGCGTGGGGCACGGCGCCGGTGATGATGTCCTGCTGCCGGAGGCAGTCCGCGACGACGAAGCCGTGGCAGGGCAGGTGGTGGATTGGACGGTCGCAAGGTCGGAGAACTGCAGCCCGACCACGACGCCGAGCACGGCGAGCCCGGCGAGCGGTCTTTTCACACCCGGTACCGGCGGAAGCCCAGAGTCGCGGTCAGCGCTCCCACCAGCATGCCAGCCACGATCAGCGCAGCCACTACATATCGAACCGACTCGGCGCCAACTCCGGGCAGGACCTGCGCGTACGTTGCGTACGCGAAGCGCGAGCCCGCCAACCAGAGTCCGCCTGCAAATGCCCCGGCGAATGCGCCGGCGAGCGCGCCAGTCATCAATCCTTCGACGACGAAAGGTCCGCGCAGCATCCATCCGCGGGCACCGAGGAGGCTCGTCACGGTGACCTCGTCTTTGCGGGCAGCGGTAACCCCGCGCATGGAGTTGGCAACGACCGCGTACGCAACGATGCCGAACAGCAGGAGCAACGCGGCGCCGATTGCTCCAATCACGAGTGCGACCTTGCGCAATCGCGAATAGGTGTCCGGGTCGTAAGACGTTGGATAGGCGGGGTCAGCCGCGGGGTCGTTCTTATAATCCGCCGCAACCGCCGCGACGGCGTTGACGTTACGCACTTCGACGTCGAGGCTGGCCGGAAATGGGTTTGTCGCGCTGAGGCTGGCCAGAGAATCAAGACCGGGCCGGCTGCGCGCTTCGGCCAGCGCTTGCTCGGGGCTGATCTCCTTCACCGATCTGACGCGAGTGTCGGCCCTCAGGCTTGCCTCGAATGCGCTGACTGCTGCCGGCGTCGCATCGGCGGCCAGATAGAAGCGCACGATCGATGCCTGCCCTGCCTCCTGCGCCGCCACGTGCGAAACCGCGACCCCTACCAAGGCCAGCATCCCAGACAGCGTCAGGAGCATGGCCATCGAGCCGAGAGCCGGCGCGGTGAGGCGCAGATCGCGTCGCCAGCTGCGCAATCCGCCCAAGACAACGAGCCGGAGGCTGTTTGCAACCAGGGCGGCTGAGCGCCGCCAGAGCGGCAGCGGGTGCAACTTCGGCGTGCGCTTGCGGAGCCGGCCGTCATGGCCGTTGTGTCCATTCACCGGTAGCAAGCGGCGCCAAAGCGGCGAGGCTGCGGCGCCCTTGCCGTTGGATGCGCGAGCTCGACTGACCAGCACCTTCCCCGCGGGCAGGCGAAGCACCCGGGCGGCATGAAATGTCGGTGTATGCGTGGCGACGATCACGGTGGTGCCGCCGGCCGCGGCAGCCTCGAGCAGCCGCACCACGATCCGTGCGTTGTTCTCGTCCAGAGCGCTGATCGGCTCGTCGGCCAGGATGACGCGCGGCCGGCTGGCGAGCGCTCGCGCGACGGCCACCCGCTGGCGCTCCCCAGCCGAGAGCTGGCTCGGGTAGGCCTTCATGCGGTTGCCGAGCCCCACGGTCTCGAGCGCCTCCAGGGCGCGGCGCTTGATGCCGGCCATGGGCACCTGCGGGTCGACGACGGTGAGAGCGAAGATCACGTTTTCAAGCGCCGTCAGGCGAGGCAGCAGGCGCTGCTCCTGGAAGACGAAGGCGACGTCACGGCGGATCCGGCCCAGGCCTCGCCTCCACCACCGGTGCAGCCCGCGGTGCCCGACCCAGACCTCCCCGTGCGTCGGCCGCAGCTGACCATGCACGAGACGGAGCAAAGTCGTCTTGCCTGCGCCGCTCGGGCCCACCACCTCCACGAGCTCGCCGGGGGCCACCGAGAAGCTGACGTCCTTGAAGACAGAGTTGCGCCCGAAGGACTTGGTGACGTTCGTGAGCCGCACCGCTGGTGCTGCGGCCGAGCCGCCGTTGCCGTTGGTATGGACGTGCACCGCGCCGTTTCCGTTGAAGACGGGTTCAGGCGACGGGGACGCCCGCCGCGCGGCGCGCGCGCCATTGCCGACGACCCCAAGCCGACCCACCGATACTCAGATTAGCCCAAGCCGGTTGCTCCCGCGGGCCGATGGGCAACTCGGGACGTTTGTCCTAGGCGCAACCTAACGATACGGGCAGCTCCGGGGTCACGGCCACGTCGAACTCACCACCCGACGGATAGACGGTCACGATCCGGCCGCCGTTCGTCTGGACCTCGATCGACTGCCGTGCCACGTCTCCGGAGAAGGCGACCGCTCCCCTCACCTCCAGGGGGACATAAATGATCGTGGGCGGGTCGCCCGATCGCCCCCTTGCGTGCAGGGCGAAAGCCCCCGTTCCAGGGTCGTAGTGATAGGTGAGGTTGTGGTCGGCCGAAGCCCGCGGATAGATCCGCGCGAGCAGAAACTCGCGTGTGATCCGCAAGCATCCGGTGTCCGGATCGAACATGCCCCAGCTGCTGCCTCCCCCGCTCTCCTTCCAGGTCCAGAAGGCGAAGCCTGTGCGGTGGCGCTCCTGCTCGAGGAGTTGATTGGCAAGCAGCAGCGCATCCAGCTCAGGGTCGTTGCCGAATTCAGCGACAAAGAGCGCTGCGTTGATGGCCTTTGCTTCGCGTTCCGCCAGGGCATAGCTCTGGTCGTACTCACCCCACGGGTATGTGGCCTTGTCTGGCTTCTGGCCCGCGAATTTGTCAGCGGTATAGACATGGGTGTAGGCATGCATCGCGAGCACGAGATTCGGGTACGAGCTGACCGGCAGCCCTAGATGCGTTGGGAAGTCAGTCACTTCGCGCAGGAGACCGGTGTCGAGGAAGAACAGATGGCGCTGGTCGTGAACTCCGAGATCGGGGTAACCGCAGACCGCGGGCATGAAGAAGCCAGTCCAGCACGGCACACCGTCGTGGATCCCCGTGACTGCGTCGATCACGCGGCGGTAGAAGGGGAAGAGCAGTAGGTCCTCGAATCCGGGCGGGAGGTTCCAGCCGGGCAAGGGCTCGTTGAATACGCTGTAGCCGGCCACCGTGCTCTCGTCCTTGAAGCGCTTGGCCAGGACGGCGACGGCGGCGATGTACTCGTCCTGGATGCCATCGCGGTCGTACCAGAAATTGGTGGCTGCCTGCGTCACCGCTGGACTGACTTCTCGTTGGCCCAGATACAGCCGGGATTGAAAGTGGTCGGTGATCGTGGCCCAGGCCGGCGCCCCGGTGTAGAACCGAAGCAGGGCGATCCCGTTCTCGGGTGCGCCGACATGGCGAGAGTAGGCGTTCTGGTGCATGTCGATGATCACGTACATGCCGAGGTCGCGCGCCCAATCGACGACCTGAGCAACCCGATCGATGTAGGTCTCGTTGAACTCGCCCCGCTCAGGTTCGAGCAGGCTCCACGACAGAGCTAGGCGGAGCGAGTTGAATCCGAGCGAAGCCATGCGTGCCAGATCCACCCGGCAAAGCGGGGGAACCACGATCCTGTCCGAGTTGGCTGGGCAGCCGCCGGCGTACGACCCTGGATCGATCGGATAGAAGGGAGGAGTGTCTGCCCGCAGCGGGTCCGTCTTTGACCAAAAATCGATCAGCCCGCCCGGGATCGCGCCGTGGAGCAGCACCATTCGTCCCTGCTCGTCGGCGATGTAGGGGGTTCCGTCCTTGGGGTGCGCGACGTGAAGCCAAGGCAGCGCGCCTTGCGGTCCGGCCGATGAGGCGGGTGGCGGGGTCAGCCTGACGATCATCGACACGAGAACGGCCCCGGGGTAGGTGACGGCCGCAAACAGCACGACGAAAAGCGTTGCGGCCGCTCGCCACGCGTAGCGCCGCGCTCTCACGACGCCAAAAACCAGTACGCGATGCCGACGATCAATGCGGAGAGGCCGGCAATCCCGGCAAGCAGCCCGACCGCCGCAGAGGCCTCGCCAGCAAGTTCGCCGCCCGACGACCGGATTCGCGTCAGCGAACGCGCTCCTGACCAGATCGCGAACGGGGCGACGATGCCGAACGGCCAGCTGAGGAAGCCGAGGACCAGCGCCCGAGTCGCGGCTCGATCTCGCCTCATCTGGGTGGCTAGACGGTTACCAGAACGACCCGTCGGCGAGCAGGACGTAAAGGATCGGGCCGATGCCCCAGAAGAAGGTGATGAAGATCCACAACACCTTCTTCAATCCGCTCATGTCGCTGCGCGTGACGATGTTGATCACGCAGAGGACCCATGCCAGCGGGTGCAGGAAGATGGCCAGCAGGATCTCGACCACAAGCTTTATCACGAGCCCATGATTCCGCGACCTGGCCCAGAGCGCAAGCCCGGGGAAATCTCGGAGAGCACAAAAAAGGGGCGTGGGAACCGGATCCCACGCCCCCCGTCTGACGTCAGCGGCTAGCCCGAAGGCTGGCCTCCGTCCAGGTCACGGTTCCTCCTCTGTATGAAGAACAAGAAGTCCGGAACGAGAAAAGAGAACCAGGAGGGACGGCCCAGTACCCAAACCGTTTTAGCGGCAGCGCGGCCCGTATAGGTCACACTAACGATCAGGGATTGGATTGTGCCTTTGACACGAGATCCTCAGGTGAAGCGCAAAGCTAAGTTGGGCCGCATGAGTGCCGCCTCTGGAACAGGACGTGTCCAGAGCGCATTCGATGGCGACAGCAGCCTGGCTGCGCGCGAGCTCAGCTTTCTCGTCAGGCTGGCGCAGGCGGCCGCGTCCACCCAGAAACCCGACGAGCTGCTGGAGCTCATCATCCGGGAGGCGACGTCCGCGATGGGCACGGACGTCTGCTCGCTCTACCTCCTCACTCCACGCGGGCGCGAGCTGCTGCTTACCGCCACCAACGGGTTGAACGAAACCATGGTCGGGCGGGTGGTGATGAAAGTTGGGGAAGGCATCACCGGCTGGGTCGCGGAGACGCGTCGCCCGGCGGTCGTGCCCGACGTTGGCCAGGAGCCCCACTGGAAGTGGGTCCCGGGCCTCGACGAGGATCGATTTCATTCGATGCTCTCCGTCCCGATCGAGTCGGGGCCCCGGCTGGTGGGCGTGCTGAACGTCCAGACGATCGAGCTCCGTGACTTTGACGCCGGAGACATCGACTTCCTCCGCGCCATCGCCGCCCAGGTGGCAGGCATCCTGGAACGAAGCGAGCTCCAGCGTCGCATGGAAGTCCAGCTCCATGAGATCCAGCTGTCACACGACATCCACGAGCGCTTCACCAGGCTGTCGCTGGAAGGCGCCGGCATCCAGTCGATCCTCGATGCGGTTGGATCGCTGGCCGGCGGGCGGGCGGCGCTTTACTCGCAGGAGGGCTATCGGGTCCGCGGCGCGGGTCAGGCGTCGGACGGAATGCCGCCCCGCATACACGTCCCCAACCCGCTGGCCCAGCCAGGTGCTCGCGAGGTTCGAATCAATGCCGGCCGCCCGGCACGAGCCCTGGACGTGGTTCCGGTTCGGGCCGGGGCCGATCTGCTGGGCGTGCTCGCGGTCGGTGTCGATGAGCAGACCGTCGACTCCCACGGCCGGCGGAGGGCGCTCGAGCATGGGTCCACAGTGCTCGCGCTGGAGCTGTCCAAGGAGCGGGCGGCGGCGGAGGTGGAGCGCCGGCTTCGGGGAGACCTCGTCGAAGAGGTGCTTGCGGGCGGCCTCGAGAGCGACGAAGCGGAGCGGGTGGCCCGTCAGGCCGAGCGCCTCGGGCATCGGGTGCCGCACCGGGCGTGGGTGGTGGTGCTGGAGCCCGACGACGATGAGACAGAGGCCGCTCTGGCCGCACGCGGCCAGCAGGACCGGCTTGACGCCGCGCTCAGCGGCCTCATCCGTTCTCGGATGCCGGGGGCCCTCACATTGGTGCGGTCCGCGTCAGCCGTCTTTCTTGTCCCGGATGAAACCGCATCCGACCTGGCATCGGTCGAGAAGCTGGCCGGGCTGCTCCTGGCGGCCGCGGCGCCGACGATGAAACCGGGGTCGGCCTCGGTCGGGATCGGCAACCTCGCAACCTCGGTGGGCGAGCTGGCGCGATCGCACATCGAGGCGCGCCAGTCGCTCCGGCTCACGCGACGGGCCGGCGGCAGAGGGCGAGTTGCCTCGTATCGATCGCTTGGAGCTTTCCGGCTCCTCCTCGAGGTGCAGAGCCCGGATGCCCTGCGCCGCTTCGTGGAGGAGCTGCTCGGGCCCTTGCTCGAATACGCGAATTCACGGGACACTCCGCTGCTCGAGACGCTGGATGCGCTTTCCGCTGCGCGGTGGGTCCGGCGCGCCGCGGCACGCCAGCTGGGAATCCACATCAACTCGATGAGCTACCGCGTGGAGAGGATCCAGAACCTCACCGGCCTGCAGCTCGACGACCCCGAGACGCGAGTCGCGATCTCGATCGCCCTGCGCGCCCGGGCGATGCTAGGGATGTAGGGAATACACGCCGGCGCGTGCAATCGCGGGTTTGAACCGCATCCGATACCCGCTGGTGCATGCGCTCGCGGTTTCAAAAAACGAAAGGCCCCGGTCCCGCCCGAGGCCTCCAGAGAATAGCCAGGCTCTCTACACGTCGCTGTAGAGCATGAACTCCCACGGGTGCGGGCGAAGCGCCACCTGGTCGACCTCGCGCTTGCGCTTGTAATCGATCCACGTCTCGACCACGTCGGGGGTGAACACGCCGCCTTCCGTCAAGAAAGCGTTGTCTTTTTCCAGCGCATCGAGTGACTCTGCGAGCGAGCCAGGCACCGATTTAATCTTCGCCTTCTCCTCGCCCTCGAGCTCATAGATGTCTTTGTCCACGGGCTCTGGCGGAACAACCTTGTTCTTGATGCCATCCAGCCCAGCCATGAGGCACGCCGAGAATGCGAGATAGGGGTTGGCCGCGGGATCGGGTGAGCGGAACTCCACTCGCTTGGCCTTGGGGTTGGTCGTGTACATCGGGATTCGGACACAGGCCGAGCGGTTGCGTTTCGAGTAGACAAGGTTGATCGGCGCCTCATAGCCCGGGACCAGCCGGCGGTATGAGTTGGTGGTAGGCGCGCACAACGCCAGGAGCGCCGGTGCGTGCTTCAAGAGCCCGCCGATGTAATAGATGGCCGTCTGACTCAGGCCCGCGTACCCGCTCGAGTCGGCGAACAGGTTCTCGCCGTCTTTCCACAGGCTCTGGTGGACGTGCATCCCCGAGCCGTTGTCCATGAAGAGCGGCTTGGGCATGAAATTCGCCACGTAGCCGTGCTGTGCGGCCACATTCTTGATGACGTATTTGTAGACCATGAGCTTGTCGCCCATCTTGGTCAGGGAGTCGAAGCGCATGTCGATCTCGGCCTGACCGGCGGTGCCGACCTCGTGGTGCTGAACCTCGACCTGCACGCCGGCCTCGATGAGCTTGAGCATGATCTCGGAGCGGAGGTCCTGGAGCTTGTCGGTCGGCGGCACCGGGAAATACCCCTCCTTGTGCCGTGGCCTGAAGGCAAGGTTGGGCTCTGTGTTCCGGCCTGAGTTCCAGATGCCCTCTTCGGAGTCGATGTAGTAGTAGCCGCTGAATGCGTTCTGGTCAAACCGCACCGAGTTGAACAGGTAGAACTCGGCCTCCGGCCCCCAGTAGCTGACATCGGCGATTCCCGATCGCCGCAGGTGCTCCTCCGCCTTCTTGGCGATGAACCGAGCGTCCCGGCTGTATGGCTCGCGCGTGATGGGATCGACGACGTCACAGATGAGGAAAAGCGTCTTGTGCGAGAGGCAGGGGTCGATCGTCGCTGAGTCGGGGTCGGGGATGAGCATCATGTCGCTCTCGTCGATCGACTGGAAGCCGCGGATGCTGGACCCGTCGAATCCGAGGCCGGTGACGAAGCTGTCCTCTTCGAGCTCGCCCAGCGGCAGGCTGAAGTGCTGCCATGTCCCGGGCAGATCTATGAATCGGACATCGACCACCTCGACGCCCTGAGCCTTCGCGCGCTCGATCACCTCGCGCGGGCTGGTCTTGCTGCCGGCCTTGGTCTCGACGGCCATGTACACCCTCCTGAACCTGTTGAAATTTGACGGGCCTGAGGGCATCGTAGGAATTGAGCCGGGCCGCTATCACGGTGGGCGCCCACGAATCCGGCGCCATTGAATACGTGTGAATGACACGACAGAAGATATCCACAGGGCGCGATCTGTCGTGCGGTAAGCACGAGCCGCCTCGCAGAGGTTCGTGATCACCACACGTTTCGGCCATGGCCTGGGGCACCTAGCCTGGCTTCAAGTGACGCCGTCGGACTCGTTTATCGGAGGTGACCCACTTGCCCACGTCCAGCTTTGACCTCAGGACCTGGCCCAGAAAACGTCGACCGATGCTCGCGGTCGCAGCGCTGATCGGTCTGCTCGCGGCGCTGCTGCCAGTCGCCGCGGCGGCTGACGACAACACCGCCACCTCGGCGGCGGGCGTCGGCGCGGACACGGTCTGGGTGATCGCTGCCGCCTGCTTCGTGATGTTCATGCAGGCCGGCTTCGCGATGCTCGAAGTGGGCTTCAGCCGCATGAAGAACGTGGGCACCGTAGTCGCCAAGGTCGTCACCAACCTGAGCGTCAGCTCCATCGCCTATTGGGCGGTGGGGTTCGGGTTTGCATTCGGCGCCGGCGGGATCTTCGCGATCATCGGCGGCAGCGGGTTCTTCCCGACGTTCAGCCCAGGCTCGCAGCTCGACCTGCCCGCGATCTCCTTCAGCACGGCGCCCGCCTCTGCGAAGTGGTTCTTCGAGTTTGTCTTCTGCGCGGTGTCACTGGCGATCGTGTGGGGCACGATGATCGAGCGCACCAAGTTCATCGTCTACATCCTGTTCGGGATCCCATTCGCCGCTTTCATCTACCCGCTCATCAGCCATCAGCTGTTCGGCGGTGGCTTTCTTCAGGCGACGCTCGGCTCGCAGGACTTCGCCGGCTCGACAGTCGTCCACCTGACCGGCGCGACCGCCGGCCTGGCGGGGCTCCTGCTGCTCGGCCCGCGCATCGGCAAGTACGAGAAGGGCCGGCCGAACGCGATCCCCGGCCACAACATGCCCTTGGCCCAGCTGGGGGTTCTCATCCTTTGGTTCGGCTGGTTCGGCTTCAACCCCGGCTCGACCCTCAACGCGACCAACCTGCACTTCGCAGACATCGTCGTTGTCACCAATCTCGCTGCAGCTGCCGGGGCGGTGGCGGCACTGGCCACCATCTACTTCATCACCAAGACCCTTGACGTCGGCATGATCGGCAACGGCGCCATCGCCGCGCTGGTTGCGATCACCGCGCCTTCGGGCTATGTCGAGCCGTGGGCCGCGCTCGTGATCGGCGCGGTCGCCGGCGTAATCGTGGTCGTCGGCGTCCTGGCCCTCGACAAGTACCTGGACGACCCGGTCGGAGCGCTGCCCGCGCACGGCCTCGCCGGCATCTGGGGCACGCTGAGCTGCGGCCTTTTCACAGTCCCTGCACTCGCTAAGTTCAACGCTGTGGGCGAGGGTGGGCTCTTCTACACGGGCAGCTTCCACCAGCTCGGTGCGCAGGCGATCGCGGTGACAGCGTCGTTTGTGACCGTGTTCGTCCTCAGCTTTGGCCTCTTCTGGATCATCAAGAAGACCGTCGGGCTTCGCGTCTCACCACGCGAAGAGATGGACGGGCTCGACATCAGCGAGCACGGCATGTGGGGATACCCGGAGTCGTTCATGCCCGTTCCGGGTGGCGTCTACCGGCCTCCGGACACTCCCACCGTCAACCCGCACGAGGCCCCAGAACCTGTCGGTGCGACGCGGGCAGAAGGATCACTCGCATGAAGATGGTGGTTGCGATCATCAGACACGAGCGCCTGCAGGAGGTGCAGGACGTGCTCGACGAGTGTGGAGTGTCAGGCGTGACCGTCACCGAGGTCAAAGGGTGTGGCGCCCAGCGCGGCTATACCGAAAAGTACCGCGGCACCGCCGTTCACATCTCACTCAGGCCGCGCCTGAAGGTCGAGGCGGTCATGCAGTCCGAGATCGTCAACACCGTTGTCGACAAGCTGGCCGTGGCTGGTCGCACCGGCCAGAACGGGGAGATTGGTGACGGCAAGATATTCGTCCTCCCCGTCGAGGATGCAGTGCGCATCCGGACGGGCGAGCACGGGCCGGAAACGGTGAAACACGGCGCCCGCGCGATGTGGGGGCATTAGCCGGCCCACGGGCCGGCTTATGAGAGGGAACCTGTCGGTTCCCTCTCATCGCGCGGCGCACGGCGCCGCGCTGCTCTCTTTCCCGCTGTAGGGCTTTCCAGAAAGTTTCTCCCGGCAACGAGTTGAGGAGGAAGAACAAAGTCGCGGCCGGCGTAAAGCCGCCCGCCCTCGCCACGCCAAAAAAGCTGCCATGAACAAAAAGAGCGGCCGGGGTTTCCCCGGCCGCCAACGCGACGTCGGTGTGTGGTTTTAAGCTGCGCCTTCGGCCGGGGTCTCTGCGGGGGGGACGTGCTTGTCGATCCAGGCCCTGATTGGAGCCTTGCCGCCCGGGTAGCCGACCATGCGGTCGACCATTTTTCCGTCGCGGAACAGGCCCAGCGTCGGGATGCCCATCACCCCATAGCGGATGGCGATCTCCTGGTTGATGTCTACGTCCAGCTTGCCGATCGTCACCCTGCCAGCAAGCTCCCCCGCCAGCTGCTCGATGGCGGGCGTCATGAGCCGGCACGGGCCGCACCAGTCGGCGTAGAAGTCGACGATTACGGGTTCGCTTGCCTTGAGCACGTCGGCCTCGAACGTCGGGCCGTCGAAGCGCTTCATGTTGTGCATGCAAAATACAAACGCGCCATACCTCGGCGTATTCCCGGTCTGATCCCGCCCGCGGTCCCAGCCATAATCGACTCCGGATGGCCTCCCTCCCTGGCACCAGGCCGGCGGCCGCCGCCCTGGACCAAGCCATGCGCCATTTCGGCGCCCGGCTCTTCGAAGCGGCTCCCGGGCTGATCACGTGGGTGCTCCTGCTCTCGCCGGCCTGGATTCCGATCCTCTTTCCTTGGCCGGGGGCGTTCATCGTCGCCGGAGTTGTCCTGGCGTTGGACATCTACTGGCTCTTGCGCTCGATCACCGTAATCACCGGCGTCTACAGCACCCTTTCGCGAATGCGCCGGGATATGAAAGAGGACTGGCTTGCGCTGTGCCGGCAGGACCAGGTCGAGGGCCATCACGACCCCCTCCAGTACATCCACCTGTGCGTCATCCCGACGTACACGGAGCCCTACCACGTGCTCGAGAAGACGGTGGGCGCGATCGTCGACTCCAACTATCCGCCAGAGCTGAAGATGATCGGGATCATCACCCGCGAGAGCGACACGCCCGGTTGGGAGAACGTCGCGCGGCTGAAAAGGAAGTTCGGCGACCGTCTGCGTGGCTTCTACCACATCAAAGACCCCCTGGAGCCGGGCATTGTCGTCGGCAAGTCGGCGGCCATGAACTGGGGTGGACGCTGGATGGTGCGGGTCTTGACCGAAGAGGGCTACGACCTGAGCAAGGTCCTGATCACGGATCTCGACTCGGACTATCGAATCCATCCCCAGTATTTCGCCTGGATCAGCTGGCACCACGCTCGACAAGCGCTTCGCGAGTACGTGATCTGGCAGCCAGTGCCTCTTTTTCACAACAACATCTGGCAGGTGCCGATGGCAGTGCGCGTAATGTCGGCCGCCACCTCGCAGTGGCAGATGTTCCTGCACTCGCGGCCACATCGGCTGGTGGCGTTCAGCAGCTACACATGCAGCCTCGAGTTTGTGCATCGCGTGGGCTACTGGGACAAGGACGTGATCCCGGAAGATTCGCGCTTCTACTGGAAGGCATTCTTCGCGTTTGGCGAGCGCTTCTCTGTGAGGTCTGTGTACCTACCCCTTTACGGGGATTCGCCCAAGTCTCGCGACTACGCCGCGACACATGTCAGCCAGTACAACCAGATCAAGCGATGGGCGTGGGGGATAACCGATGTTCCCTACGTGTTGGCCCGGCTGTTCAAGCATCCGGAGATCCCGCTGGTTCTGCGGATCCGGCGGTTTCTCAATCTGTTTCTCAACCACCTCAACTGGATTCTGCTGCCCCTGCTCCTGATGTTCGGCGCCTCGGTACCGATCTGGATCAGCAAGGACTTCGCAATAACGGACCTCGGCCAGCAGCTGTGGGAGTGGTCGGGCATCTTGCTGTCGACCACGCTCTCGACGGTGGTCTTCTTCATATTCGTTGAGGCCGTGATGCTCCCACCCAAGCCGGCCGATTGGCCGTCGTGGAAGAAGGCGATCGTCCATCTGCAGTACCTGGCGTATCCGATCGTGGGCCTCGTGCTCAGCGTCCTGCCCGCGCTGGAGTCGCACACGCGGCTGCTGCTGGGCCGCTACCTCGAATACCGCGTGACCGAGAAGGTCTGACGGCGTGGATCAGGCCGGTGCGAGGACGGTCGCGGAGACGATTGGCGCCCTGTTTCACGAGGTGCATCACCAGATTCGAGAACAGGTCAGCGGGCTCGAGTGGGCAGCGCTCAATTGGAAGCCTCACCCGGAAGCCAACTCGATCGCCGTGCTAGTCGTCCACACGCTGGGTTCAGAACGCGAAATGCTGCTCGCGATACGCGGCATTGCCTCCGACCGTGATCGAGCGGCGGAGTTCGAGCTCACGGCCGCGGCGGCCGACCTGGTTGCGCTGTTGGAGCTGGCCGACCTTGACGTTGACAAGCACATATCCGCGCTGACAGCCGAAGATCTGACCGCGATGCGGCCACGCGGTGACCGCCCGCCGCGCCCCGGTCTCGAGTGGCTGGTTCGCAACTACGGGCACGCCCGCGAGCACCTCGCTCAGATCGAGCTGACCAAGCAGCTATACGGCGCCTCAGCCGGCTAGCCGTACTCTCCGACTAGGCCCCGCAGACGGGGCTGTTGATGATCCAGGGCAGACAGAACGCCGGGCCTGCAAGCGCCCAGAGCGTGAGCAGCGCGATGAACGCGAGCCCGGCCACGAAGACCGTGCCCGTGATCACGTTGCGCCCGGGGACCGGCCAGGTTTTCCATCCCAGGCGCTTGGCCATCCTGGGGCCGGCGATGGCATCGATGAAGGGAAAGACGAGAAGGGCGCCGAGCACGACCGGCGGAAAGACGAGAGCCATGACCAGCTCCGGCCCGAGCTTGAGGAACTGAAATAGGAACAGGAAGTACCAGTCGGGCCGCGGGATGGTCGCCGTGCGAGGGTCGGCGGATGGCTCGAGCTGGAGGTTCTTCTGCACGAAGGCGGCCAGCAGGCCCACCGCCACGAGCATGACCACAGCGATGATCGGATACGGCCAGAAATGGTCGGGAAAGAATGGATGGGTCTCGTCGTCGGGCATGTCGTCGGCGAGGTGGTGCCCGGCGTCGCCCATGAGGATGGGGAACAGGGCGAGCCCGACCACGACCGGGTACAGGATGTGGTCGGGACCGATCGGCAGCCGCTTGTATTCCGGCTCCAGCTTGTGGCCGCCGTGTGCGTCGACCTCGATGATCGGGACCTCTGTGGTCGCGGGCGCGGCGCCCGGCCCCTCTCGACGAAAATCCTCTTTCATCACATCGGCTCCGAGATGCCGTGGGCGCGGATGAATCGAAAATGCACGTACATGAGCAGGACGATCAGCGCGGGCAGCACGAACACATGGATGGTGAAGAACCTCTGCAGCGTGGCGGGGCCGACGACACTCCCGCCCTGCAGCAGCTCCTTGATGAAGACTCCGAGCTGCGACGGGGGCGCCAAGCCCGCGATCTTGATCGTGACCACGGTTGCAAAGTAGGCCTTCAGATCCCAGGGTAGGAGATAACCGGTGAGGGAGAACACAAGGATGATCAGCAGCATCAGCACGCCGACCATCCAGTTCAGCTCACGCGGCGCGCGATAGGAGCCGGTCCAGTAGACGCGGGCCATGTGGAGCAGAACCATGATGATCAGGAGATTGGCGCCCCAGAAATGGACGCCGCGGATCAGCCAGCCGAGGTACACATCGTGCTGGATGTAGTTGACGCTGGTGTAGGCGGGCGCGGGGTTGCCGGCTGCGTCGGGCACGTAGTAGAGCGCCAGCAGGATCCCTGTCAGCAGCTGCAGAACGACGAGGATGAAAACCATCCCGCCGAAGCAGTAGTAGAAAGCGTTGGCGTAGTTCGGTACGCGCTGGTACAGCGCCTCATCGACCGCCTTGGTAAACGGGTAGCGCTCGTCGAGCCACTCCACCACCGCAATCTGGATCTCGCGGGGGTGTGGGATCGCCATCTAAAAACCTAGAACGATGCCGTCGACGGTGATGGTCTTGCCGTCACTCCCTTTCTCCCACTTCAGATGTGAGAGGGGAACGGCGGCTGGACCGTGCTTCACGGTGCCGTCCAGGTGGAAGCGGGAGCCGTGACACGGGCAGTCGAAGGTTTTTTCCGCCGCGTTGAGGGCGATCGGGCAGCCCAGGTGGGAGCAGTTGATCGCGAACGCGTTCACGTTCCCCTTGTCCTTGACCAGGAACCCGCCGAAGGCGAGATCGCCCGGGGCGTTGTCTCCGCCGCCGTCGGCCATGATGAACGCGGAGTTGGGGCTGGTCGGGGCGTCGAACCTGATCGCGTCGCCATCGGCAAGCTGGTCGACGCTCTTCGCGAGACTGATAGCTATCGCCGTCTTCTTCTGGCCCTTGGGCGGAGCCGGCCAAAGGAAGACGAGGATCGGCGCGACCCCGGTGACCACGGTCGCCGTAAGGAGACTGGCCATCCACCACCCGATGAACGTCCGGCGGGTGTATCGCCGCGGCGCCGTGGAATCAGCCATCCGCTCCGAATTTTAGCGGCCGGTCAGGTCGGCGAGTAGGGGGGCAGCCCGACCGCCTCGCGCACCTCGGCAATGGTCCGCTGTGCAAGCTGGTGGGCCTTAGCTCCGCCCGCCTCGAGTACCTCATCGATGATCGCCGGGGTCAGGGTCGACCGCCGTTCGCGGAAGGGCTGGAAGCGCTCGATGATGCGCTCGGCCAGCAGCTTCTTCTTCTCGTAACAGCCGATCTGGGCGGTCCGGCACAGGTCCCAGTAGTGCTGCCAGTCGTCGAAAAAGAACTTGTAGAACCCGCAGACATTGCACGTGCGCGGATGCCCAGGTTGCGTCTTGTACGTGCGCTTCACGTCGGTGACCATGCCGAGCACCTGCTTGCGGATCACGTCGGGCTCGTCGGTGACGCCGACCACGTTGTTGAGGCTCTTTGACATCTTCGCCTTGCCGTCGGTGCCCTTGACGAGGGGGGCGTCGGGGTTGAGGACGATCTGCGGTTCTGGAAATACGTCGCCATACGTCCGGTTGAAACGGCGCGTGATCTCACGCGTCAGCTCCAGGTGGGCGGCCTGATCGCGTCCCACCGGAACCACGTCGGCCTTCGGCATGAGGATATCGGCCGCCTGCAGAACGGGGTATTCGAGCAGGCCGAGGTTCACGTTGTCAGGTTGGTCGCGGACCTTTTCCTTGAAGGTCGGCACCCTCTGGACCCAGCTCAGCGGAGTGACCATGGCGAGCAGGAGGGAAAGCTCGGCCACCTGGGGGATGGACGACTGGCGGTAGATCACGGTGCGCTTGGGGTCGAGGCCGATGGCGATCAGGTCCATCGCCATGTCATAGAGGTCGTTGGTGAAGTCACGCGCGTTGGGCTTGGTCGTGAGCGTGTGATAGTCGGCGATGAAGATGTAGGACTCGTACTCGTCCTGCAGCCGCACGTAGTTGATGCCCGCGCCGAGGTAGTTGCCGACGTGGAACCGGCCGGTGACTCGAATACCGCTCAGCGATCGCAGCCTGCGCGCCATGTGGCCACCGAGTCTAGCGGTGAGCCGGTGCCGCTCGCGATTGAGTTCGTCGCCTGAGAATCAGCCCGATTCCGCACGTTTGGCGCCAAAAGCGCGCTTTGAGCTCCGAATTCCGCACGTTTGGCGCCAGAAGCGCGAAATGCCCGCCATCCAGGCATGACCCCGTCAACAGGGCGGTAGCATTGCCGCCGTTGCCAGATCGCGACCCAGCACCTGAACAATTCCCTGTCGCCACCGGCCTGGGCTCACAGGCACTCCGCAACACCGCGCTCGTGCTGACGGCAAAGGTCGTCGCCCGACTGATCGCGCTGGTGACCGTGATCGCCCTTCTCAACCACCTGACCGCCGGGCCCTACGGAACCTTCACCACCCTCGTCAACTACACCGCCATCGTCAGCGTCGTCCTCGACCTTGGGTTCAACGTCCTGTTCGTACGTGAGGGCGCCCGCCACCGCGAAGAGATCCAGCGCTACCTGCGCAACGTCATGTCCGCCCGGCTTCTGCTGGCGGTCGTCAGCTTCGTCCTCCTCGCGATCGCTCTCGGCGTCGCGGGCCTTGGGAGCTTGCTCCTTCCCGCGTTCGCGCTCATGGTCCTGACCTCGTACGCGACGCTCCTCCGCAACACGCTCTATGCAGTGCAGCGGCTCGGCTACGAAGCGGCAGCCGTCGTGCTGGAGAGCGCCCTCCTCTTGACCCTCGTGGTGACTGGCATCAAGGCGGGAGCCGGCGTGACCTATTTCGTATGGGCCTACGCCGCGCAGTACGCCTTCAGCTGCGCCTACTTCGCCATCGTCCTCGCGGTCAGGAAGATCGCCGTGGTCGGCTGGAAGTTCGAGCCGGATTTTATCCGCGCATGGTTCTGGCAGGGTCTTCCATTCGCGCTGACGTTCGTTCTCACCATCCTTTATTTCCGGCTCGACCAGCCGCTGATCTACGCCCTCCGGTCCGACTTTGAAGCCGGCTGGTACGGCGCGGCCTACAAGCCGTTCGAGGCGCTGCTGTTCATTCCCATGACCTTCTTGTCCGTGGTGTTTCCAGTGCTCTCCGTCTATCACCGCGAACGGCCACAGGAGATGCTGGATGCGGTCAGTCGCTTTTTCAAGGCCCTTCTCCTCATGGGCTGGCCGATGACGGTCGGCATCTTCATGCTCGCGCACCCGCTGACCAGCGCCCTGCGACTCTATCCGGAGTCTGAACCAGCCCTACGCATCCTCTCGCTCTCGCTGGTGATCGCCTTTGTCAACAACGCTTTCATCGGAGCGCTGAGTGCAGCTGATCGGCAGACGTCGTTCACGTGGGCCGCCGGCTGGAGCCTGCTTGCAAACCTGGTGCTGAACCTCGCCCTCATACCGAGGTTCGGCTACCTCGGGGCCAGCTTGGCCACGGTGCTCACGGAGGTCGTGCTCGGCGTCGCCGGATGGACCTTGACCGCCCGCCACATCGGGCCCGTGCGGATCCTCGAGCTGAGCTGGCGGCCGATCCTGGCTGGGCTGGTGATGGCCGTGGTCCTGTACTTCCTTCGTGACTTCGGAGGACAGCTGATCCTGATCCCCATCCTGGTCGGTGCTCTGATCTACGCCGCCGCCTCTGTTGTCCTGCGCGCGGTGACCTCCGAGGAGATCGCCTTCGCTCGACGTGCTCTCGCCCTGGCCAGATGATCCCCAAGCCCGTCTACCTGAAGCCACGCGGCGCTGCTGAGCTGGTGCCCTGGGAGGAGATCGCCGTCGATGCGCCCGAGGTCAGCGCTCAAACCAGGCTCGAAGACGCCCAGTTCGTCGCGCTCGACGTAGAGACCACAGGTAACGCGCCGTTCCTGGTGCTGGAGATCGGCGCCGAACGCTTCCGGCTCGACGGGCCGCTCTCCTTCTTCGACACACTTGTCGATTGCCGCGCGCCGATCAACCCGTATGCGCGCAGACGCCACCGTATCGATCGCTCGATGCTGATCGGGGCGCCGGAGTTCCGAGATGCGCGCAGGGCGTTCCTCCGCTTCGCGCAAGGCGCGGTACTCGTGGAGCACAGCCACGACGCGTTCGACACCTGGTTGGTAGGGCGTGGGCTGGAAAGCCCGCTCGAGCATCCGATCATCGACACCTCGGCCCTGGCCAGGCTCGTCCTCGATCTGCCCAAGGGTCAGACGCCGGGCCTCGCGTGGCTGGTGCAGGAGCTCGGCCTCGACGTCACCCCTGCGCACGCAGCGCTCGACGACGCCCGCGCGACGGCCACCGTCTTCCGTGTCCTGATCGCCCGCGCACGCGAGAAGCTTGGGCTGCAGACGGTGGGCGACGTGCTCGCTATACTGCCGCGTCCGGTGGTCGACCGGACTCCAACTAGTCGAAGAGCGTCAGCTGCAGGTCGGGCTCAGGATGCTCGAGGCCCGACAGGCCCACCCCGATCAGCCGCACCGGCCTCGAAGAAGCGTGCGACTTCTCAAGCGCCGACCGCGCGGCGCGGAAGATCGTCTCGACGTCGTCGGTCGGGCTCGTCCGGCTCACCTGGCGGCTCACCAGCCTGAAGTCGGGCAGCTTCAGCTTCACGTAGATCGTGCGTGCGCGCACACCTTCTGCTTTGAGACGCTCGACGACGCGTTCGGTCAGGTCGCGCAGAGCCGTCTCGAGCTGCCCGTGATCGCTCACGTCGTGCTCAAAGGTGGTTTCGGCGGAGATCGTCTTCGCCGGCTTGCTGCCGTCAACTGGCGCTCGGTCGCGACCCTGGCCGAGGCGCTGCAGGACGGCGCCGCCAACCCCGAGGGCCTGTACCAATCGCTGAGTCTCGTATCCGGCCAGCTCGCCGACGGTTCGCACGCCCATCGCATGCAGGCGCTCCTCGGTTTTCGGGCCCAGGCCCGGAATGACGCCGATGGGGAGCGGGGCCAGGAAATCGGCCTCGGTCTCGGGCGGCACCAGCACGAGTCCATCGGGCTTGCGGGTCCCGCTGGCCACCTTCGCGACCAGCTTGGAGGTCGCTGCGCCGACTGAGGCGGTGAGCCCGACCTCGGTATGGATCTGGAACTTGATACGGCGGGCCACCTCCTCGGCGTTGGATGTCCCGTGGCGTGTGCGGGCGGTCACGTCAAGGTAAGCCTCGTCGAGGCTCACGCCTTCAACGAGCTCGGGCGAGGTGAACCTGCGAAATATCTGGTGGATGAGGCGGCTTGCCTCGCGGTAGCGGGCTCCATCGGGGTTGACGACGGTCAGCTGCGGGCAGAGCTGAAGGGCATCGTGCAGCGGCATCGCCGAGCGGACGCCGAATGCCCGCGCCTCATAGGACGCGCCCATCACCACCGCCCGACGAGACCGCCCCGCAACCGCGACTGGAACGCCACGAATCTTGGGATCGTCGCGCTGGTGCACCGACGTGTAGAAAGCGTCGATGTCGACATGAAGGATTGTTCGCGGCCAGTTCTCGGGTCGGGGCATGCGGGCGTCGCGGCCAGTCTGCCACAACAAGTTGTGGCTTACCTATAGCCTAGGTGCTCTCTCTAGGACACCAGCGCTGCGGCGACGTTCGAAAAGACGTTGGCGATCTGGTTGCCCATGGTGAGCAGGATCACGATCACGACGAAGCCGACCAGGACGAGCACCGCCGCAAAGCTCACCACCAGCCCGACCGCCAGCCCAGAACCAGAACGAGGGCCTGGGGGCGCCGACGCCCCAGGCGCCGCCTGGGCCGGGACCCAGGCCTGGCCGTTCCAACGCCAGAGGCGATCCGGGGACAGGGCCGGCCGCCATTGGGCGCCATCCCACCACCAGAAGCCATCCGGCGAGAATCGTGTCGGCGCGGACGCCGGTCCAGGCCCTGGGGGTTGCCCGATCATGCCGGTCAATATAGGGCGATGCCCAAAAACCTAGAATCCCGGCATCGATGAAGGGAGTCATCCTCGCCGGCGGCACCGGCAGCCGCCTACACCCTTTGACCCAGATCACCAACAAGCACCTGCTGCCGATCTACGACCGGCCGATGATCAGCTACGGGATCGAAGCCCTGGTCAAGGCTGGCGTCAGGGAGATCATGCTCGTCACCGGCGGCACCCATGCGGGCGAGTTCCTGCGCCTGCTTGGCGATGGCGAGGAGTTCGGAATCGAGCGCCTCTCCTACGCCTACCAGGCCAAGCCCGGAGGCATCGCGGAGGCGCTTGGCCTCGCCGAACGCTTCGCTGCCGGCGGCCGGACCGTGGTGTTGCTCGCCGACAATGTGTTCGAACGCTCGCTGCGGCCCTGCGTCGATGCGTTTCAGAAGCAGAAAGAGGGAGCGCGCGTGGTCCTCACGAAGGAGAGCGATCGCGACCATCTGAGCCATCTCGGCGTGGCGCAGCTCAACGGTGAACTGAGGATCGAGCGCATCGTCGAGAAGCCCAAAGACCCGCCGAGCGAATTCGCCGTGACCGGCGCGTACTTCTACGACGAGACGGTATGGAGCGTGCTGCCTCAGCTCGAGCCATCGGGTCGCGGAGAGCGCGAGATCACCGACGTCAACAACTGGTACCTGGAGCGAGGACTCATGGAATATGACGTGCTCGATGGTTTCTGGGGCGACGCCGGCGAATCGATCGACGCCTACTACGAGGTGAATGATTTCGTCCGCGCCCATGGTGCCAACCGCGAGTCGTGATGTGGCGCCTTTGAGCGGCATCGACGGCGTTGTGGTGAAGGAGCTGATCACCCATGACGACGAGCGCGGTTTCTTCCGCGAGGTGATCCGCGAGACCGATGGATTCTTCGAGCACTTCGGACAGTGGAGCCACTCGCTGATGTATCCCGGCATCACCAAGGCCTGGCACATCCACCGCAAGCAGACCGACTGGTGGTATGTGATCGGCGCGCTCAAGGTGGCCCTGTACGACACGCGCGAGGAATCGCCCACGAAGGGCCGGCTGATGGAGTTCGTGATGGGCGATGCGCATGCCGCGTGCGTGAAGATCCCGCCCGGCGTTGCGCACGGTTGCCGGGCCCTGGAGCTGACCCATCTCCTTTATGTGACCTCGCACGTTTACGACCCCGACGACGAGGGCCGGATCCCCCATGACGATCCGACGATCGGATACGACTGGATGGCGGGCCCCGCTATCAAGTGAGCGAGCGAAAATTCCGGCACCTCCTGGTTGCGGGTGGCGCCGGATTCATCGGTTCCAATTTCGTGCGCCTCCTTCGACGCACGCGTCCTGAGCTCGAGATCACGGTCCTGGACAAGCTGACCTACGCGGGCAACCCGGCGAATCTCGCAGAGTTCGAAGGCGCGCGCGGCTTCACGTTTGTGAAGGGGGACATCTGCGATCAGCAGCTCGTGGAGTCAGTTGCCGCCGACGCCGACGCCATCGTCAACTTCGCCGCCGAGACCCATGTCGATCGATCGCTGATGGATCCGCTCGCGTTCATCGACACCGATGTGCGGGGCACGGCCGTCCTTTGCGGCGCGGCACGCAAGCATGGCCACCAGGCGTTCCTGTTGGTCAGCACCGACGAGGTGTACGGAGAGGTGCGTTCGGGTCGCTCGACCGAAGACGACATGCTCAAGCCTCGAAGCCCCTACGCCGCAAGCAAGGCCGGGGGCGAGCACATAGCTCGCGCTTTTGCGGAGAGCTTCGGCCTCCCACTCCTGATCACACGGGCATCCAACAACTACGGGCCGTATCAGTACCCCGAGAAGCTGGTCTCGGTCCTTGTCACCAACGCCATCGACGACATGCCGCTGCCGCTGTACAACGACGGCTCGGCGGTGAGGGACTACGTTCACGTGGAGGACCACTGCCGGGCCATCGATCTCGTGCTGCACGAGGCGCCGTTGGGTGGCGTGTACAACGTGGGCACGGGCGTCGAGACCAGCGGCCAACAGGTGGCGGAGGCCGTGCTGGATCTGATGCGCAAACCGAAGAGCCTCATCCAGTACGTAGCCGATCGCCCCGGTCATGACTACCGCTACGCGCTGGACATCTCGCGCATCACCGATCTCGGCTGGGAACCCCGTATCCGCTTCGCGGAAGGGCTCGAGCGCACTGTGCGCTGGTACATCGAGCACCCGGAGTGGTGGCGCCCGCTGAAGTCGGGCGAGTACTGGGAGTACTACAAGCGCAACTACCAGCCGTTGGGCTCTAGGTAGGAGGGACCGGCCGCCAGGCCCGGCCGTCCCACCAGTACCGGCCGTCGCCTGACCTCTGAGCGGTGGGTGGGACCTCGTGTTCGGCGTCCTTCCACGAGTGACCGTCCCACCAGTACCGGCCGTCGGGCGACAAGTTCAGCGCCGCGGCCGTGCCCGCGCTGGCGACGGCCGGTGCGCGCCTAGACCGCAAGAAAAGGCGGAGGACAACGCCAAGGACGAAAAGCACCAGGGCGATGAAGGCGAGATTCCGGCCACTGATCCTTGGGGACCGTCGCGTCCGGCGCCAGCTCATATTGTTTCGTGGCCTGGGTGACGGCCGCAGCGCCGGCTTCGTCCTTTTGCGCAACGGTCGCGACGATGTAGTAGTCGTTGCCCTTTACGAATGAGATCTCGTCAGCGTAGGCGGACGCGCTGGAGATGAAGAAATGTGCTCCGTAATACGCCTCGATTCCCACGATGGACAGCGGGCCTCTGTAACTCGCATCTCCCTTGTCAGCCACTTCGGAAGCCAGCAACCACTTCTTAGCCCCCTCGCCGCCCGTGAATGCCACGACGGCCTCGACCAGCACGCGGTTGGTCCCCTTCTGCACCCACGTGCGCGCATACCCGGCGATGAAGCCGAACCGAGCCAGGGTCGCCTTGACCCTGGCTGGTTCTGAGTTGGCACCCAGTGCGATGTACTGGTCGGCGTCGAATGGGCCCTCAGGGGCTCCCGGCGCCGTCTTGTCCAGCTCGACGAACGTCGTGTCGGGCGGCGGCGCAAGTATGCCTTCGAGCGCCGGCGAGGGCGTTGGCGTCGCCGCCAGCGCAGCAATTGGCCCGGCTCCGATCAGAGCCAATGCGACCAGGGCGCATTTGAGGCCGTCCATCGCCTGCATGTTAATTCGGCCGCTTTGAGCGGCCAGTAAATGCGAGCAAGTACCAGCGCAGGTAGCGCGGCAGCCAGCGCCACAAATGAAAGCGGCTCTGGCCCGCAGTTCGGTCCCGCCATGTCGTCGGCACCTCTGCGAGCCGCATGCCCATCACGTGAGCCTTCACCGTCAGCTCCAGGCCGAGCTCGAAGCCACCGGTGGATTCGATCATCACCCGCTGCAGCAGGCGCTTCGAGTACAGGCGGAAGTTGGTCGTGGCGTCATGGATCGGGAGCCCGGCAAACCAGTGCAGCGAGAGGCCGGCGGCACGTGACATCGTCCGCTTGAGCAGCGGGCCGCCGACCTGGTGGCCGCCGGCCATGTAACGCGACCCCGCAACCACGTCGGCGCCGCCTCGGACGAGCTCGTACATGGCATCGATGTCGCCGGGGTCGTCAGAGCCGTCGCCCATGGTGACCAGCACGTATGGCGCGCGAGCCGCCACCAGCCCCGACTTGATGGCGTTCAATACTCCGCGCCCGATCGTGTTGCGGTGCAGCTGGAGCTCGGGAAACTGCGCCTGGAGCCGTTTCACGACGGGGACGGTGGTGTCCTCGTCGAAGTCGTGCACGACCAGCACCTCGAGCGGCCGGACTCGCGTGCGCTCGACCACGCCGCGGAGGGTTGGGACGACGTTCTCGCCCTCGTTGTAGACGGGAACGACGACGGTCAGCGCAGGCGGCCCGCTCGCGTTCAGATCCGACCCGCCTCGATCTCTTCCCTCACCCAGGGGATAACCTCGTCCAGCATTCCCTCGAGCGAGGTCGTCGCCTCGAACCCAAGGACCTCACGTGCCTTCGTCACGTCCGGGATGCGCCGCTGGACGTCGTGCTCGTAGGGCGGATCCGAGACCAGGCGCAGCGGCCGGTCGCCACCGTGCACCTTGCGCCAGATCGCCTCCGCGAGCTCGGCGACGGTGGTCGAGCGAGAAGTCGACAGGTTGAAGTCGTCATTCTCGGCGTCGTCTGACTCCATCGCCAGGCGAATCCCATGCGCCAGGTCCCCTCCATACGTGTAGTGGCGAACCTGGCTGCCGTCGCCAAGGATGTGGAGAGGGTCCTGCCCCTTGAGCACCTTCTGCACGAGATCGGGAACGACGTGGCTCATGGCCAGCTTGACGTTGCCACTCAGGATCTCGCGATCGCGCAGTGCGCGTCGCTCGCCGATGCCGACACAGTTGAACGGGCGCACGATCGTGTAGGGAAGCCCGTACTGCTCGTGCGCACCTCGCGCGAAGTACTCGGTCGCCAGCTTCTGAAAGCCATATGTCGATCGTGGGGGCGGGATCTCCAGCTGCGCGCCTTCTGGGGTTGGAAAGCGATCTGCCGATTCGAACACCATGCTGCTGGAGATGACCGTGATCCTCTGCAGCCGTCCCTGTCGGTTGGCGGCGATCGCGGCGTCGAAGGTGGCGGCGCAGATGCGTTCGTTCTCGGCGAGCAGGTCGTAGGCGAACTCGTGAAAGTAGGAAATCCCGCCGATCATCGCCGCGCCCGCCACCACCTGGTCGCAGTCCATGGCGAGCTCGGTCAGCAGGTCCGAGTCTTTGGCATCACCCTGCACGAACCGATAGCTGGGGTCGGAGTCGTGGCGCCGCTTGACCGGCCCGTACTTGCTGAAGTTGTCGACGCCGACCACCTCGTGGCGTGCCTGCAGGAGCTCGCCGACCAGGTAGCCGCAGATGAACCCGGCCGAACCGGTGACGAGGACTTTCAGAGCTTTATGGAGCCGGTAAGACCCCAGACGTCGACCACATCGCGATCACCGAAGTCCAGCTTGCGGTAGGCACGGTGCGGGGCGGCGATCACGATCACGTCCGATTCCTCCAAAACCCGGTCCAGGGGCGCAAACGACTCGTCCTGGATGTAGGGGTCGGTGCAGAGGACGCGCGCACCCTTGAAGGCGGCGAGCTTGCGGAGCTTGTAGCTCAGGGAAGCGCGCGGATCGTCGGATTCGCCCTTGAAGGCCATGCCCAGGATGCCCAGCGTGCGGCCGGACAGCGGGCGCCGCGAGTTGAGCGTGTCGACGATGTAGTTGGGCAGGCCTTCGTTGATCTGCATCGCCGCCTGGCCCATCGGGAAATGGTCGGGCGTGAACGCCGACAGCTGCATGGTGTCCTTGAGCAGGCACGGCCCGGCTGCGAAGCCAGGACCGGGCAGATCGGCAGCCCTCGGGTAATCGCGGCGGATGGCGTCGAGCACCCGGTTGTAGTCCAGGCCGGAGCGGTGCGCGATCTGAAAGAACTGATTGGCGATCGCGAACTTCATGTAGCGCCAGGTGTTCGTGAGCAGCTTGGCCAGCTCGGCCTCGACGGGTGTCGTGCGAACAACCTGCACTCCGAGGCGCTCGAAGAGACGGCTGGCCTTGGCGAACGCGCTGTCGGACGACGCTCCCACCAGCTGGGGGAGGCTGCGGATCTCCTCGAGCGCGTGGCCCTCGGCGATGCGCTCCGGGCAGAAGACCACCTCGGCTTCGATCCCACCGGCTCGCAACCTTCTCTCCACGCTGTCCGTCGTACCGGGAAAGACCGTCGATCGCAGCACGACCAGGCTGCCGTCGCGGAGGTGGGGGATGAGATCGTCCACGACGCGGTCGAAGATGCGGACGGATGGGTTCATGAACTCATCGATCGGAGTCCCGATGACGAGGATGACGGTGTCGGTGCGTGCGAGCAGCCGAGGGTCCGACGCCAGCTCTAGGCGACCGCTGGGCAGAAGCTTCCGGAGCAGCTCCTCGGCACCGTTCTCCAGGAACGGCACGCTTCCGGAACGGACCTGCTCGATCTTGGCGGCGTCTATGTCGTCGATGCCGACGCGGTAGCCGCAGTCGGCCAGGGACAGGGCCAGCGGCAGACCCACGTGCCCGCAGCCGCCGACGACGACGACGTCCAACGAAAGGGGTCCCCGCGAACTCACGGCGAAGCCTCTCAGTTCGTGGGGGTTATCCAGGTGTTCCATGGGCGCCAAATTATGATGGCTTGACCCGTGACCCCAACCCAGATTTGAAACGGCCGTCTGTCGTCCTCGATATGCGGCCGCTGCAGGGACCCAGCGCCAAACGAGGCGTCGGGTCGTACGCCCGGGGACTGCTCGGCGGCCTGATCGGCGAGGGCTTCGACCCCAACCTCACTCTGCTGCTCGACTCAGACCTGCCGGTCCCTCTTCTGCCGGTCGGCGGCTACAGGCTCGCCGGCTCGCGGCGCCGCTATCACGGCCAGCTGGCCGCATACGAGGACGCGGCGGTCCTGGCATCGGACCTCGCGCGAATCGGACCGGACGTCTACCACGCCATCGACCTCCGGCTGCCGGGCCGGTCGCCGTGCAAGGTCGTGGTCACGCTGCACGACCTCATCCCCTGGGCGTGGGGCGGCCCGCGAATGCGCGGAGAGCGACTTCGTTTCTGGATCGGCCGCCGGCTGCTGCGGCGGGCCGACGCGGTGCTGGCCGTCTCGCAGGCGACCGCCGACGATGCCGTGCGCTTCGGGCGCGTCGGTCGAGAGCGGGTCCGCGTTGTGCACGAGGCGGCGCAGCCCGTGTTCAAGCCGAGACCAGGGGCGGGGGAACGCGTCCGTCAGCGCTGGCAGGTCGAGCCGGGCTACCTGCTGTTCGTCGGCGCGCTTGATGCGCGCAAGGATCCCGCCTCCCTGCTTCGCGCGTGGCGTGCGGCGCGCGAGTTGCGCCCGGACCTCGAGCTCGTGATCGCCGGCGAACCTGGACGACAGGCGCCCCCTCGGATGCCAGGAGCCAGAATGCTTGGGCACGTCGACGACCCTGATCTCGCTGACCTGTACTCGGCCGCCGGCTGCTTGCTGTTCTCCAGCCGCTACGAGGGCTTCGGGCTGCCGTGTCTCGAAGCGATGGCCTGCGGCTGCCCGGTGGCGGCGTACAGCAACTCGAGCCTGCCCGAGGTCATCGACGGAGCGGGTGAGCTGGTCGCAGACGGCGACGCCGCGGCCTTGGGCCGCGCAGCGGCGACGGTGAGCGCAGAACCCGACCGGGCGCGACGCGCCGGGCTCGAGTGGGCTGCCAGGTTCACCTGGCGCAAGTCCGCTCGCCAGACGATCGAGGTATACGAATCCCTCCTGAGATAATCGCGCCAATGTGAGCAAGGTGGCCGTGATCGGGGCTGGTTACGTCGGGCTCACCACAGCCGCCTGTCTGGCAGACCTGGGCAACGACGTGGTCGTCGTGGACATCGACCACGACAAGATCGCGCAGCTGAAGCAGCATCGTGTGCCGTTCTACGAGCCTGGGTTGAGTGAGCTGGTGAAGCGGAACGCGATGGCGCGCCGGTTGCGGTTCTCGACTTCGTACGCGGACGCGGTGCCCGGCGCCGACTACGCCATCATCGCCGTGAGCACGCCTGAAGGGGAGGGCGGCGAAGCCGACCTCTCGTACGTCGAGGCGGCGGCGAATTCGATAGCCGAATGCATGGACGGACCTCTCGTCGTCGTCAACAAGTCCACCGTGCCGCCGCTCACCGGCGACATGGTGTCCGATGTCTTGCAGAAGCGCAGCGGGAATCACCGCGCAGTTGTCGTTTCCAACCCTGAGTTCCTGCGCGAGGGCTCTGCCATCCAGGACTTCATGCATCCCGACCGCGTGGTGATCGGGAGCCATGACCGCGAGGCGGCCGAGAAGGTGGCCGCTCTCTACGAGCCACTCGAGGCGCCGGTGCTCATCACGCCCAACATCTACACGGCGGAGATGGTCAAGTACGCTTCGAACGCATTCCTGGCCGCACGCATCTCGTTCATCAACGAGATCGCGCGCATCTGTGAGCGTGTTGACGCCGACGCCAAGCTGGTCGCCGAAGGGATGGGGCTCGACCGGCGCATCGGCGCCGGCTATCTCGACACCGGCATCGGCTACGGCGGGAGTTGCTTCGGGAAAGATGTCAAGGCGCTCGCCGCGCTGGCCGCGCGCTTCAGCTACCACCCGGAGCTTTTGCACGCGGTGATGGACATCAACCGCGATCAGAGGATGCTCGTCATCGACAAGCTGCGCGAGTGCCTGGAGGAGCTGCAGGACCGCGTCGTCGGCCTGCTGGGACTGGCTTTCAAGCCGAACACCGACGACCTCCGCGACGCCCCCGGTGTCGACATCGCCAAGGTCCTCCACGCTGCTGGAGCTCAGGTGCGGGCATACGACCCGGCGGCGATGGAGAAGGCGCGAACCGTGCTCCCAGAGGTCGAGTACGCGCGCGATCCTTATGCGCTGGCTCATGGGGCGGACGCACTGGTGGTGATCACCGAGTGGAACGAGTTCCGCCAGCTTGATCTCAAACGTCTGAAGACTTTGATGCGCACGCCGGTCATCATCGACGGCCGCAACATCTACGACCCCGCAACGGTGCGGGACATTGGATTCACCTATCAGGGGATCGGCCGCGACTAAGGCCAGCGGCAAGGATCGAGCGGTGGTCTCGGGCGGTGCCGGATTCATCGGCTCGCACCTGTGTGGGGCACTGCTCGAACGTGGGGTGCGCGTCCTGGCCCTTGACAACTTCATCACGGGCTCCCCAGACAACCTCCGGGAGTTCTCGAATCATCCCGATTTCGAGTTTCAGCAGGCCAACGTCAATGAGCCGGTGCGAGTCGAGGGGGACGTGCGCTACGCACTTCACTTCGCGTCCCCGGCTTCGCCGCCGCAGTACGACGCCAACCCCATCCACACCCTGAAGGTCGGAACGCTGGGGACGATGAACATGCTCGGACTGGCCCGCGCCAAGAAGGCGACCTTCCTGCTGGCATCGACGTCTGAGGTCTACGGCGACCCTCTCGTCCATCCCCAGCCCGAGTCGTACTGGGGCAACGTCAACCCGATCGGCCCGCGCGGCTGCTACGACGAGGCGAAGCGGTGCGCCGAGGCGTTCGCGATGGCCTACCACCGCGCGCACGGCGTCGACACGCGCATCGTGCGGATCTTCAACACGCACGGGCCTCGCATGCAGGTGTCGGACGGCCGCGCGGTGCCCAACTTCATGGCACAGGCGATCCGCGGTGAGCCCATCACCGTGTATGGCGACGGTTCGCAGACCCGCAGCCTCTGCTACGTCTCCGATCTGGTGCGCGGTGTGCTTGCGGCGCTGGAGCTGGGCGACGAAATGCCGGTCAACCTCGGCAATCCACAGGAGGTCACGGTGCTTCAGCTCGCAAAGACGATCGTGCGCCTTGCCGGCTCGAAGAGCCAGATCGTATTCCGAGAGCTGCCGATCGATGATCCCAAGCAGCGCCGGCCGGACATCACTCGCGCGCGCAAGCTCCTCGGCTGGCAGCCGGAGGTGGGCCTGGAGGACGGTCTCGGGCGCACCCTGGAATACTTCCGTCAGGTGGTATGACCAGCCGTGCCTCTAGACGACGCGCTCAGGAAGTTCATCCGCGACGTCCCCGACTTCCCGCAGCCAGGCATAGTGTTCAAGGACATCACGCCGCTCCTCGCCGACAAGGCCACGTTCAAGCTCGTGGTTGACACCGTATGCAGCAGGTGGGTGCAAGCAGCCCCGGACCTGGTGGCGGCCATCGAGGCGCGTGGCTTCATCCCCGGCGGCGCCGTGGCGCGTGCACTCGGTGCGGGATTCGTTCCCATCCGCAAGCCGGGCAAGCTGCCCTGGAAAACCGTCAGCCAGGACTATCAGCTGGAGTACGGAACAGATCAGCTGCAGGTGCACGAGGACGCGGTCAAGCCCGGTCAGACTGTGCTGATCGTGGATGATGTCCTTGCCACCGGCGGCACCGCGGCCGCCGCCGTCGAGTTGATCCGCAAGCTCGGAGGTGTCGTCCTGGGAGTGCACGTACTGATCGAGCTGAGCTTTCTTGAAGGTCGCCGCAAGCTGCCGGGCATCGATTTCGTGGCGGAGATCACCTACTGAGGGAGAGCCGTGAAAGCAAGCGCTAAGAGCAGCGACGTCCGTGACCTGAAGCTGGCCGCTGCCGGCCAGGACCTCATCGACTGGGCGGCACGTGAGATGCCGGTGCTCAACCTGATCCGGGCGCGGTTTCTCGAGGAGCAGCCGCTGAAAGGCCTGAAGGCAGCGGCGTGCCTGCACGTCACGAGCGAAACGGCGAACCTCATGCTGACCCTGAAGGCGGGGGGCGCCGACCTCGCACTGTGCGCATCCAATCCGCTCTCCACCAACGACGCGGTCGCCGCTGCGCTGGCATCAGGGCACGGGATCAAGACGTATGCGATCCGCGGCGAGGACAACGAGACCTACTACCAGCACATCGAGGCTGCTCTGGACCACCGGCCGGCGATGACGATGGACGATGGCGCAGACCTGGTGTCAGTGCTGCACAAGTCGCGGCAGGATCAGCTCAAAGAGGTCATCGGCGGCATGGAGGAGACCACCACGGGCGTCATCCGCCTGAAGGCGATGGCCGCCCGTGGCGTGCTGCGCTACCCGATCATCGCCGTCAACGAAGCCGACACCAAGCACATGTTCGACAACCGCTACGGAACGGGCCAGTCGACCCTCGATGGCATCATCCGCAGCACCAACGTGCTGCTCGCCGGCAAGACTTTCGTGGTTGCCGGCTACGGTTGGGTGGGCCGAGGCCTGGCCTCCAGGGCCAAAGGCCACGGCGCCGATGTGGTCGTCACCGAGGTCGACTCGGTCAAGGCTCTAGAGGCGGCGATGGATGGCTTTCGGGTCATGAAGATGGAGGACGCAGCGCGCGAGGGCGACATCTTTGTCACCGTCACCGGAGACGTCAACGTGCTCGATCGCAAGCATTTCGAGGTGATGAAGGACGGGGTGATCCTGGCCAACTCTGGGCACTTCAACTCCGAGATCAACCTCAAGGCGCTCGACGAACTGGCCACGGGAGTGCGCCAGGTGCGGCCGTCGGTGCAGGAGTACCGGCTCGGTGATGGCCGCCGGCTGCACCTGCTCGCCGAGGGCCGCCTGATTAACCTAGCCGCCGCCGAGGGGCATCCGGCCGCGGTGATGGACATGAGCTTCGCCAACCAGGCACTGTGCGCCGAGTACATGGCCCGCAACGCGAGCACGCTCGAGCCGCAGGTCTACGACGTGCCGGACGAGATCGACAAGGCGGTGGCGCGGCTCAAGCTCGAGGCGATGGGGATCGGGATCGACACCCTGACCGAGGAGCAGGAGCGCTACCTCTCGTCGTGGGAGGAGGGAACCTAGCTGTTACGCGCGGCTCACGTTAGATTGAGCAGCCCCTCCCCGGCGGCGCAAAAGGCGCGGCCGGACCTCCCCACGGGGCGGAGAGGGTAACCCACGTTCGGGCCCGCTCGGCGCACGTGGGTGCTGGGCGGGGGCGGCGCTCGTGGCGCCGCCCAGGTTGGGGTGCTCCAGGCGCTCTTCGAGGGCGGCCTCGAGCCGCCGGTGGCGGTGGTCGGCGTGAGCGTGGGCGCCCTGAACGGGAGCGCCATCGCGGCCTATCCCTCCCTGGCGGGGGTGATGATGCTGCGCGAGCTCTGGATGTCGCGGCAGGCGCTCGACGTCTTTCGTGCGCATCCGCTGGGAGTGATCCTGTCCGGGTTGCGGCGCGGCCCCCTCAGCGCGCTGCCACAGGACAACGTGCGGCACCTGGTCGAACGTGCGCAGACCCTCACCGGCATCACCACGTTCGAGCAGCTGAGGCTTCCGCTCGCTGTGGTCGCCACCGACCTCAACTCAGGTAGGCCCGCCGTGTTTCGCGCCGGAGCCCTGACGCCGGCCTTGCTCGCCTCCACCGCCATCCCCGGCGTTTTCCCATCGGTCAAGATCGATGGCCGCGAGCACATGGATGGCGGCGTGGTGGACAACACACCGTTTGACGTCGCTATCGGAGACGGGGCCAAGGAGGTGCTGGCGATCAGCCTCATGGCGGGAGGCGAGAACGAGCGGGCGCCTGCCACGTGGCCAGAGCTGATCGCCCGCACGCTGCAGCTTTCACTCCATCACCAGATGCTCAGCGACTACGAACGCCTCTGTGAGAAAGCCCGAATCGTCGTCATCTGCCCGGTCACGGCTCCCACCGCGACGTGGGAGATGAAGAGGAAGCACCTCGACGCGGTCGTCGAGCAGTCCAGGGAAGCGATGGCTCGGCTGCTTGCGCAGCGGGGATCCAAGTTCCTACGCCACTCGGGAATCCAGTATCTCGAGCTGCGCTGAGCGGAGCGCACCGTCGTGTAGGATTCAGCCCGTCCCAGAGGTATGAACCTGGCGCCTGGGGACGGTCCGGAGCGATATCCGACACGGTCCGCCCTTGCCGGCGTGGGTGATTCAGTGGAGGACCACCTAATGAGCGTTTTCACATCCGAGTCGGTCACCGAGGGCCACCCGGACAAAGTCGCCGACCAGATCTCCGACGCCGTCCTCGACGCCATCCTCGCCAAAGACCCGCTGGCGCGAGTGGCCTGCGAGACCGCCATCACCACGGGTCTGGTGCTGGTCGTGGGCGAGATCACGACCGATTGCTACGTCGACATCCCCCGCATCATCCGCCAGACCGTCCGCGAGGTCGGCTACACACGAGCCAAGTACGGGTTCGATGCCGAGACGTGCGGCATCGTCACCAGCATCGACGAGCAATCCCCGGACATCGCCCAGGGAGTTGACGTCGGAGGCGCCGGCGACTCGGGGATGATGTTCGGGTTTGCCTGCGATGAGACCCCGGAGCTGATGCCGATGCCGATCATGCTCGCCCACCGGCTTGCGCGGCGGCTGGCCGAGGTCAGGCGCACGAAGGTTCTCAATTACCTGCGCCCCGATGGCAAGGTCCAGGTCACCGTTCGCTACGGGGACGATGACCGGCCGGCGGCCGTCGACACGGTGGTCATCTCCGCCCAGCACCATGACGAGATAGACACCGAGCAGCTGCGCTCTGACATCGGCGAGCACGTCATCGACGTGGTGATCCCAAAGGAGCTGCGCGACAGTCGCGTCAAGTCGTTCATCAACGCCACCGGTCGCTTCGTGATCGGCGGGCCTGTCGCCGACGCTGGTCTAACCGGGCGCAAGATCATGGTCGACACCTACGGCGGGTACGCGCGGCACGGTGGCGGGTGCTTCTCGGGCAAGGATCCGACCAAAGTCGACCGCGCAGGGGGTTATGGGGCGCGCTATGTCGCGAAGAACATCGTCGCCGCAGGGCTTGCGAGCCGCTGCGAGGTTCAGATCTCGTACGCGATCGGAGTCGTAAAGCCGGTCGCCGTTCGCATCGACACTTTTGGCACGGGCAATGCGCCCGAGGCCGCGCTGGCGGCCGCCGTGCAAAAGCTCTTCGACCTCAGCCCGCTGGGGATCATCAAGGAGCTCAACCTGCGCCGGCCGCTCTTCCGGCAGACCGCGGTCTACGGACACTTCGGGCGGACCGACATCGAAGCACCCTGGGAATCGACGGCGCGGGCGAAGGAGCTTGCGGAAGAGGTCGGTTGAAGCGCGCCGCCTCTAAGACGTTTGCAGTCATTCCCGCCGGCGGGTCGGGGACGCGTCTGTGGCCGCGATCGCGGCGCTCAACCCCCAAGCACGTTCTTCCGCTCGGCGAGGGCGGCCGTCCACTCCTTCGTGAGACGTTCGAGCGCGCGCGTCGGGTCGCCGACGAGGTGTTCGTGCTCACGGAGGTGCGACAGCGGGGCATCATCGCGGCGGTGCTCCCCGAGATCGATGCTGAGCATCTGATCCTCGAGCCCTACGCGCGCGGCACCACCAACGCGTACGGCCTCGCAGCGCTCACGTTGAGCGCCCGCGATCCGGAGGCGACAATGCTGGCCATGCCCGCCGACCACGTCGTGCGCGGCGGCACGAAGGTGAGCAGCGTGGTGCGGGCGGCCATTCGCGCAGCGGGGACGACTGACTCCCTGGTCACAGTCGGGCTCAAGCCAACATTTCCCTCCACCGGCCTGGGCTACATCCAGGCGCCAGGCCGCACCACCGCCGGCGCCGTGCGCGTCAAGCGTTTTATCGAGAAGCCCGACCTGGCCACCGCGCGACGATTCGTCAAGGCCGGTGGCTACTACTGGAACCTGGCCTGGTTCGTGTGGCGGCTGTCCGTGTTCGTCGACCAGCTCGGGCGCCATGCACCTCGCCGGCTCGCCGCGCTCCGTCAGGTGCTTTCGGCTCGAAGCTCGGGCGATGAGGAAGGGGCATCAGATCTGTACCGCCGCCTGCCGGTCGAGGTCATCGACCGCAGCGTGATGGAGAAGACCGACCGCCTGTTGCTCGTGCCGGCCGACTTCGAGTGGGCCGACATAGGAAACTGGGCCGAGCTGGGCGATCGTGTGACCGCCGACGCTCGTGGCAATTCTGTCGAGGGCGAGGCGGTTCTGGTCGACACCCGCGGCAGCCTCGTACTCGGAGACAGGCGGCTGGTGGCGGCGATTGGCCTCGAGGACATGATCATCGTCGACACCGAGGACGCGATCCTGGTCTGTCCGCGCTCCCGAGCGCAGGACGTCAAGAAGGTCGTGGACGCGCTGAAGCGCGCCCGCAAAACTCGCTACCTATAGTCACCCCACGAAATCTTCGATTTCGCGGGGACCCCGACAGGTAACCTTGGACCTGTGAGCCCGGCCCCGATCAAGTTCGGCACCGACGGCTGGCGAGGGGTCATCGGCGACGACTTCACCTTTGCCAGCGTGCGCCGCGTTGCGCAGGGAACTGCGGAGTACCTGCAATCTCGATCGGCTGCGCCCCTGGCCGTCATCGGCTACGACTGCCGCTTCGCATCGGAAGAGTTCGCCAGAACGGTCGCCGACGTGTTTGCCGACAAGGGCGTGCGCAGCTTGATCTTCGACCGCCCGTCCCCAACCCAGGTCGCCTCCTGGACGGTGATCGATCGCAAGGCAACCGGCGCCGCGGTCGTAACCGCCAGCCACAACCCGTACATGTTCAACGGCATCAAGTACAAACCCGAAACCGGCAGTTCCGCGCCTCCCGACGTCATCGCCGAGCTCGAGGGGCGGATCAACGCACTGCCCGAAGTTGCCCCTCCAGAGCGACATGACGCGGACGACCTGGTGACGGTTTACGACCCCAAGCGTGCCTACTACATGCAGGTCGGTCGCATGGTCGACCTCGAATCCATCAGAGGAGCCGGCCTCCAGATCGTCCACGAATGCATGCACGGGTCCGGCTACGGCTATGTCGCCGACCTGCTGGGCGGAGGCAAGTCGAAGGTGACCGAGCTGCACAGCGAGCGGAACCCTTTCTTCGGTGGGTTCAATCCCGAGCCGATCCGGCCCAACATCGATCAGGCCCTCGATGTGATGAGCAAGGGCGGCAACGACCTGTGCATCTGCACGGACGGGGACGCTGACCGGGTTGGCATCATCGATGAGACCGGCCGCTTCATCAACCAGCTCCAGGTGTACGCCCTGTTGATGCTCTACCTGTTCGAGGTGCGCGAGCAGAAGGGGCCGGTGGTGAAGACGGTCAACATGACCTCGATGGCGGATAAGCTCGGCGCCCAGTTTGGGACCGAGGTCTTCGAGGTTCCGGTTGGATTCAAGAACATCGCACCCAAGATGATGGAGTCGAAAGCCGTGCTCGGCGGAGAAGAGTCGGGCGGCTACGCGGTGCGTGGGCACATTCCTGAGCGCGACGGCATCCTGGTCGGATTGATGTTTGCCGACATGATCGTCAAGCGCCGGAAGCCGCTGTCACAGATCCTGGCTGACCTGGAAAAGCGCGTCGGGCCGCATGCCTACTCCCGCCACGACATCCATCTCGAGCGATCGACCTACGACTCCGATCGCAAGCGCATCCTCGATGCCATGGCGAAGAGTCAGCCGGCCGAGCTGGCGGGCGTCAAGGTCGCGCGCGTGACCACCGACGACGGGTTCAAGTTCCACCTCGCCGACGGGAGCTGGGTATTGCTCCGCGCGAGCGGGACGGAGCCGCTCGTGCGAATCTACTCGGAGGCGGCAGACCACGACGCAGTCGAGTCGAGGATAAGGGCGCTCGAGGACGTTGCGGGGTTGAGAGCGCGTGTCTGAGCGGCTGGAGATCATCCACGCCGACCAGACCAGGGTCGACAAGCCCTGGGGTTACGAGATTCGCTGGGCGACAACGGATCGCTACCTGGGCAAGGTCCTGCACGTGAACAAGGGGGAGGCGCTTTCGCTGCAGTATCACGAGCGGAAGGACGAGTGCCTGCTCGTGAGCAAGGGATCGATCGACCTCGAGGTGGGGGAGCACGAGGGGGATTTGACCAAGCACCGGCTGCGCGTGGGCGATGCGGTCCACCTGACCGCGCGAACTCGCCACCGCATCACTGCGATCGAAGACACCGACATCTTCGAGGTCTCCACTCCCGAGATGGAGGATGTCGTACGCCTCGAAGACCGGTATGGGCGCACCAAACAGTAGACTTCCTCGGGTCCGATGAAGACGCCGCCTGCTCCCGAGGAAAGGTTGGCGCGTGCGACGACGGTGGTCAAAAGCGATCGGGATCGCAGCTTCCTGATCTTTGCAGGCGTCGTGCTCGCGGCGATCGCGCTCGGGTTCAAGTCAGAGCTGCTTGGCCCGGGTCAGGTCTGGGCCCTCGCTTTCGGCCTGGTCGTGGTGGCGACGCCCGCCATCCTCGGATACCTGCGCGGCGACATCGAGCTGCCTCGGTTCGAGCACTACATCCCCGTCACGCTGGGCGCGACCACGCTGGCCGGGCTCTCGATCCTGGTCCCCGAGCTCTGGAAGTACGCGGTGCTGACGGCGACTTTCGGATTCGGTTTCATCCTCGCGGCGCGTCTGGACTACCTGCGCCTTCGCGACGAGGAAAAGCGCGGCCATGTTCTGCTCCAGGAGGCGATCCTTGTCCTGGTGCTGGCCGGCGCCTACCTCGTTGTGGTGACGATCCGGTTCAACCCCATCCTTCAGCTGTTCGCAATTTTCTTCATCTCATTTCTGGCCGCCTACCGAAGCTTCCGCATCAACGGAGTGTCGATCCCGCAACGGCGGGCGTTCCTCTTCGCATTGTTCGTCGGCCAGGTGGTGACTTTTCTCGCGTGGGCGATCACCGCCCTTTCCCTTTACCTGGTCGTCAACGAGGGCACGTTCGCCGTCATGCTGCTGTTCGCCTGGTACATCAATCGAGGCCTGGTCCGGCACACGGTCGAGGACAGCTTCACCCGCCACGTGGTCCTGGAGTACGCGGCGTTCGCCGCAGTCCTCATCTACCTGTTCATCTCGAGCTACCAGCCCGGGCGCTGACATTCCGCACGTTTGGCGCCAAACGTGCGATTCGCGGGTGCCTCAAGCGCGCTTTTGGCGCCAAAAGCGCGGAATCGCCCAGACGACCCTTACATCCCCAGGTAGGCCTTCTGGACTTCCTCTGAGGCGAGCAGCTCCTGCCCGGTTCCTGACTGCACAATGACGCCGGTCTCCAGGACGTAGGCGCGGTGAGCGACCTCGAGCGCCTTGTGCGCGTTCTGCTCGACGAGCAGCACCGGCGTCCCTTCCGAGTTGATCTCACGGATGGTCGTGAAGATCGTCTCGACCAGGATGGGCGCGAGGCCAAGGGAGGGCTCGTCCAGCATCAAAACCTTCGGCCGCGACATCATCGCCCGCCCCATCGCAAGCATCTGCTGCTCGCCGCCGGAAAGCGTGCCGGAGATCTGCGTCCGTCGCTCCTTCAGGCGCGGAAAGAGGACGAAGACCTTCTCGATGTCGGCGGCTATCCCAGGCCCGTCGTTGCGCGTGTAGGCGCCCATCAGCAGGTTGTCGTGCACCGTCATGCGGGCAAACAGGCGGCGCCCCTCCGGTGACTGGCCGATGCCGAGCGCGACGATCTTGGCCGGGTTCGTGTGCGTGATGTCGCGGCCGTCGAAATGGATGGTTCCCGAAGCCGGGTGCATGAGGCCGGATATGGTTCGAAGCGTCGTGGTCTTGCCAGCGCCGTTCGAGCCTATCAAGGCCACTACCTCGCCCTTGTCCACGTGAAGCGTCACCTTGCGCAGGGCCTGGATCCGCCCGTATAAGGCATCCACCCCGTTCAGCTCGAGGAGGGCCACTGCTAAGCCACTCCTAAGCGCTCTTGCCCAGGTACGCCTCGATCACGCGGACGTCCTTGCGGACCTCCTCAGGCGGCCCCTCCGCGATCTTCTCGCCGTGGTCGAGCACGACGATCCGCTCTGAGATTCCCATCACCAGCTTCATGTCGTGCTCGATCAAGAAGACGGTGATGCCGCGGGCGAGAATCTTCTTGACCAGCGCCATCAGCTCGACCTTCTCCTGCGGCGTGAAGCCGGCTGCCGGCTCGTCGAGCAAGAGTAGCTTCGGTTCCGTCGCCAGGGCACGAGCGATCTCGAGCCGCCGCTGCTGCCCATAGGGAAGGTTGCGCGCGTACTGATTTGCCTGGCGGCCGATGCCGACGAAGCGCAACAGCTCCATCGCCTCCTCGGTCACGCGCTCCTCCTCCCGGCGCTCTCGCGGCAGCTTGAAGAGCGAGTCCCACACCTTGGCCTTCATACGCACATGGCGGCCGACACGCACGTTGTCGAGGCACGACATGTAATCGAAGAGCCGGATGTTCTGGAACGTGCGGGCGATACCCCAACGCGCGACCTGATGGGGCTTGAAGCCCGTGATGTCACGGCCGTCGAAGACGACGCGGCCGCTGGTCGGCTGATAGAGGCCAGTCACGTTGTTGAAGAGGGTTGTCTTGCCGGCGCCGTTGGGACCGATGAGAGCGAATACTTCGCCGCGCTTGATGTGGAGGCTCACGTTGTCCACTGCGACCAGTCCGCCGAAGCGCTTGGTCAGGTTGGTCAGCTCGAGGATGTTGTCAGTGGGACGCTCGCTCATGACGCGTGCACCTGCTCGACTACCGTCTCCTCTTCTTGCACCGCGGCGTGCTTGAGCTCCTGCTCGCGCACTCGGCTTGGCAGCAGGCCCTGGGGCCGCAAGAGCATCATCGCGACAAGGATCAGACCGTAGATGATGAAGTTCAGTCGCGTGGTCGCGTCTGCCACGCTGCTTGCTGTGGCGCGGCTGAGCCCGATGCTGGCCGCGAGGTTCGTCACGATCTCAGGGAGGCCCGGGATCAGGTAGAAGACGACGAGGTAGAGAACCAAGGCCCCGACGATCACTCCGCTGATGTTTCCCATTCCTCCCAGCACGACCATCACGAGCACGGTGATCGAAACGATGAACAGGAAGTTGTCCGGGCTCACGAGGGCGATGTTGGCGCCGTAATACGCTCCCGCAAAGCCGCTGAACGACGCCCCGATGCTGAAGGCCAGCAGTTTCGTGGTCACCGTGTTGATGCCCATCGCCGCCGCCGCGACCTCGTCCTCACGGATTGCCATCCAGGCACGCCCCAACCGCGACTTGTACAGGTTGGACACGAGGATGACCGCGACCGCGATCAGGATGACTATCAACACGTAATAAGCCACCGGATCGCTATTGAAGCTGAAGTTCTCTACGACCGTGAACGTACCGTCGCCGGACCATGGGCCCTGGATCCAGTAGGGCAGATGCGGTTGATCGATGAGGCCGACGGCGTTGATGCCGCCCGTCCACTGGTCGAAGTTGTAGAAGAGCTGGGGCACGATCTCGCCGAATCCCAGGGTCACGATCGCGAGGTAGTCGCCGCGCAAGCGCAGCGTCGGGAAGCCGAGTATCGCTCCGAAGGCTGCCGCGACCGCGAGGGAGACGAAGATCAGGATCCAGAAATTGCCGTGGAACGCGTGATGCGCGGGCGAAGACGCAAGCTGAGGCGAGGCGAGGAGCGCGTACGTGTACGCGCCGATCGCGTAGAAGGCGGCATATCCGAGGTCCAGCAGGCCCGCGAACCCGACGACGACGTTCAGCCCGATCGCGAGCAGCACAAACGTCCCTGCACGCGTGGCCTGGGAGACCAGCGCCGTGCCGTCCGTCGCGTAAATGGAGGCCATCGGAAAGACGAGCGCCGCGATGAGCAGGATGCTGTAGACGGCCGTGTCCCGGTCGCGGATCCTTTCACGCAGCCGCAGCCGCGACATCAGGGAGCCTCTGGCTGCGGTCCTCTGGCTCACTTCTCCGGCACCCGCATTCCCAGCAGGCCGGTGGGCCTGAACACCAGCACGCCGATCAGGATTCCAAAGACCATGACCTGCGTCCATTTGGACCCGATGTAGGCGTCACTGTACCCCGCGGTGAGCCCGATCAAGAGACCGCCCAGCGCGGCCCCCGGGATGTTGCCGATACCACCGAACACCGCGGCCGTGAACGCGATGAGGCCGCTGCGGAAACCAAGCTGGAAGTAGATGGTGTTGTAGTAGAGGCCCCAGATCATTCCGCCGGCGCCCGCAAGGAGGGCGCCGATGAAGAACGTCGCCGCGATGGTGCGGTTGATGTCGATGCCCATCAGGTGCGCCGCGTCCCTGTCCTGCGCGGTGGCGCGCATCGCCTTGCCCAGCTTGGTGCGGTTGATGAACACGGCGAGCAAGGAGACCAGGATCGCCGCGGTCACCACCACGAACACGTCCTTAAACCCGAAGAAGACACCGCCGACAAAGGTGGAGCTCTGGGGAAGGATGTCCGGGAAGTGCACGGTCGCCGGTCCGCGCCAGAAGAACATGACGCCTTCGAGGAAGAACGACATGCCGATCGCCGTGATCAGCGGTGCGAGGCGTGGCGCGTTGCGTAACGGCCGGTAGGCGACTCTCTCGATCGCGACGTTGATCCCACCCATGATCAACATGACGACCGGAAAAACCAGCAGCAACGCGATCAGGTTGATGGTCGTAAACGTACCTTCCGTGATGTCGAAGAAACTGAGGATCGTCGCGCCGATGTAGGCGCCGAGGGTGAACACGTCGCCGTGGGCGAAGTTGATCAGCTCGATGATGCCGTACACCATCGTGTAGCCCAGGGCGACCAGGGCATAGATCGCCCCCTGTGTCAGGCCGAAGATCGTGACCTGGATGAAATCGGTCGGGTGGATGATGGCCTGTGTTGCCAGAAGGATGATGGCGGTGGCGCACAGGATGTAAAAGCCATAGTCGGTGAGGCTGATGGCGCCGAGACGAGCGGACCGCGCCCTTCTCAGTGCCGCCACCCCGGCTCCCAGTCCGCCCGAGTCCAGTTCCGCCTCCTTCAGTTATGGAGGGAGGAGGCCGCGGGCCTCCTCCCTGGGACTGTCTGAACTGCCGGTTCTAGGCCTTTCCGAAGTCGAATTGCGTCTTCCAGACGAAGCATAGGTTCTTGGCCTTCTCGCCGCAAACACCAGTCGTCTTGGAAGGGTCGGGCGAGTTCTCGACAAGGTAGACGGAGACGACCTTGAGCGTGGTGTCCCCTTTCTCGTCGAAGCCGTAGTTGCCGATGACGCCCGGGAAGCTCGTGATCTTGGCCATCTCGTCACGGACCTGCTTGCGGGTCGGCTTGTTGCCGCCGTTGGCCTTGACCGCGTTGCCGATCGCGGTCATCAGGATGTTGGCGGCGTCGACAGCCTGCATCGTGTAGCCGCCGAAGTCGTTCGCTCCGGGGAACGCCTTCCGGAAGTCGGCGATCGACTGCGCCGCGCCCGGCACCTGCGTGGCGTCGGCTCCGGCGGACGTGGCCCATATGCCCGCTTCGTTACCGGCTGCCTGGTTGAGGCAGTCCGTGGTCTCGATGCCGTCGGCGCCCAGGAATGGAGCGTTCCAACCGATGTCCTTCATCTGCTTGCGCGGAATGCAGATGTTCTGGTCGTCGGTGCCGCCCACGTAGACGCCTTGCGCGCCCGCGGTCCTGAAGGCGAGCAGGAGTGACTTGAAGTCGCTGGTCTGCTCCTTCTTGTATTCGGAGTGCTTGGCGACCGTGCCGCCGAGCTTCTTCCACTGCGCCTCGAAAGCGCCCGCCACGCCAACCCCGAAGACGGTGCTGTCGTCAAGGATGCCGATGTTCGTGAGCTTCAGGGTCTGGTAGGCGTAGTTGGCCATCGCCGAGCCCTGGTAGTCGTCGGTGGTGACGACGCGCCAGTAGTTGTTGGGGTAGCTCCCCCGCAGGTCCTGCGGGTGGTAAGGGCATCCCGGCAGGTCCTTGGTCAGACACCAGTTGGTGTTGGCAGGGCTGATCATGACGAAGTTCTTCGGCGCCGCGATCGGGATCTCCGCCTTGGCAACTGCGGAGTTGTACGGCCCGACCATGCCGAGGAATGCGCTGTCGTCGAGCATCTTACGGACGTTGTCGACGCCCGCGTCGGCGTTGTAAGAGCCCTGCCGGCAGTCGTCGAAGCCCTGGAAGGCGATGGTGAAGCCTTCGACTCCGCCAGCCGTGTTCTTCAGGTCGACGGCGAACTTGACGCCGTTCTCGGTCGCCTTGCCGCCTACGGTGCAGGTCGGGAAGTCGGAGCCGATCTTGATCGTGCCCTTGTTGGTGCCGCCTCCACCTCCGCCACCGCAGGCAAAGGCGACAGTTGCCGCCACAGTGAGGACTACGAGTCCCCTAGCTCGAACCATATGGTTCCCCCTTGTGTTTGTTGGGAGGCACGAACCCGTACTTCGCTACGCCTCCCCTCATTCGCCGCCCTCTTCCCAACTGGAGCGTCGGGGCGAGAGTGCGCCGGCGGCAAATGCGGCCACATGGGGTGGCCGAACCACTACTCCGTTCAGAACTATCGACCCGGCATCGCCCGCAAGTCAAGCGTCCGATTGCGTACGGCCTCTCGCCGGCCCTCAGGTTGGCGCTTCGCGCTATCTCAATATGGGAGTGTGGTGCTGTAATCCACGGCGCCGATCCAGGTCCAGGTGGCCCGAGGATCGGAACCTGCTGATTCAAAGACCGACACCAGGCGAAGGGTGGAGTCGCCCTCGGCGTCGAAACCGAAGGCGCCCGTGGCGCCCGTGTACGACCTCGTCGCGCCGAGCTCCGAGATGATGCTGTCGCGGGCCGGCAGCTTGTCCCCGGCTGACTTCAGCGCGCGCCCGATGGCGTCGTACACGACGCCTGTCGCGTCGTATGCAGCCATCGTGTAGGCGCCGTAGTCGGATGCTTTCGGGTACTGCTTCTTGAAAGCGTCGATCACCGATCGGGCGCTTGGGGTGTTTTCGGCGTCGATCGCCGGCACGGTGGCATAGATACCTGCAGCGTTGGTCGCCGCGTCGCGGATGCAGGCGGGATCCTGTGCGATGCCGTCACCGCCAAGGTAGGGCGCTGAAGCACCGGCACCGAAGATGGGCGCCATCTGGGCGCGGACTGCGCACCCATGGTTGGCGGTGACGCCGCCGAAGTAGATCGCCTGCGCACCCTCCTGCTTCGAGCGCTGCAAGAAAGCAGTCAGGTCAGGGTTCGCCGCCGGGTCGTAGTCGGTGCTGGCGACCACGGTCCCGCCCAGCCTGGTGAACCTTGACCTGAACCCGCTGGCGAGGGCCTGGCCGTACGCCTCGTGGTCTGACACCACTGCCACCCTCAGCAGGTGCAGGCTCTTATAAGCGTGGTCGGCTGCGGCTGGTCCCTGCAGATCGTCTGTGGTCGCGAGGCGGAAGAAGTTGTTGACGCCGGTCGGCCGGAGATCCTTCGGCGAGGGGACGCCGGCCGCTGCGCATGTGGTCTCGACACGAGTCGAGCTGAGTCCGGCGGGAAGGAACGGGTCCTTGGTCAGGCATCTGCTGCTCGCAGAGGGGCTGATCATGGCGAGGCTCGCCGCGTTGGCGATCGGAATCTCGGCCCTGGCCACGCTGGAATCGAACGGACCGATGACGGCGATGACCAGCGGGTCTTTCAACAGCGCTTGAATGTTGCGCACTCCTTGCTGCGCGTCGTGCATCCCGTTGACTGCGTCGTCCCTGGCGTCGACGACGACGGTGAAGCCGGAGATGGTCGGGTGCTTCTGAACGAAGAACCGGATGCCGTTGAGCGCTGGCGAGCCGGCGCGGCCCTCCTGGCCGCTCAGGGGCAGGTCGACGCCGATCTTGAGGACGCGCGTCGGACCGCTGGTGCAGCCGGCCACGGCCAGGAGGCTCGCCAGGCACGCCATCGCCGCGGCTCGCTGTAGCCACCGCACGACGAGATTGTCGCCGCACGGCTCAGGCAGATGCCGGGAACGTCTGCTGCGTAAAGAGAGTACTTATACTCTGACTCCCCTTCAGCCGATGGCATAGGAGCGCGCCCGTTGAAGACCGAATCCACTGAGCACCTCAAGCCCCGCTCGCAGTACGCGGAGGATGCGGTGCAGCTTGCAATCGCGGGCAAGTGGGACGACGCGGTCAAGCTGAACAAGTTCATCATCGACAGCTTCGGCGCGGACGAGGAGACCCAGAACCGGCTCGGAAAGGCGCTTTCGGAGCTCGGAAAGCTGAAGGAGGCCAAGGCGGCTTACGAGGCCGCTTTGAAGCTCAACCCCATGAACTCGATCGCGAAAAGAAACGCGGCGCGCATCAACGCCCTCCTGCATCAAAAGGAAGGGCTCAAGGTCGGCGGGACTCGGGTCGACTTGAATCTCTTCGTCGAGGAGATGGGAAAGACGGTCATCACCACCATCGAAAGTGCCCCCGCTGCTGACATCTGCTCCAAGGTCGCCGCCGGCGACGTGGCGGAGCTGCGCATCGACGGCGACGGCATCGTCGCCGAGACGTCCCGCGGCGTGCGCTTGGGTTCCCTCGAGGCGAAGCTTGCACGCCGGTTGATCAAGTTCATGCGTGGCGGAAACCGCTACCAGGCAGGCGTCACCTCGTGCGACGGAAACACGGTCAAGCTGATCGTCCGCGAGACCTACCAGGACCTGCGGTTCGCAGGCAAGCCGAGCTTTCCGATGCGCCGAAAGCGTGAGGTCGAGTTCCGGCCATACACCAAAGAGAGCCTCCTCGCGCGCGAAGTCGAGGTCTTCGCCGAGGACGAGGATGAAGAGTCGCTGGTCGAGGCGGCGCCCGCGGGCGAAGAAGTCGAAGAGGGGATGCACGCGGTCGAGGACGAGGCCGAACCGCTCGATTTCTCCGAGGACGGCGATGCCGACGCCGAGGAAGACGAGGACGAGGATGAGTAAACGGACACCAGTGGCCGCGGCCCGGAGGTCTCTTCACCCGTCCATGGATGCGCCGCCACCGATGGTCCTTGCATCTTCGCGTCCTTGGCGCCCGGGCGCCTTCGGCGCTAAAGCCGGCGTCATGGGGCCCGGCGCGGCGTCGTCACGCATCTAGCGATGCGCTCCTAGCTGCGCCACCCTTTCCTTGGCTCCGGCCGCCGATGCCGCGAATATGCCTCGGACCCCAGTGACGACGCACCGTAGTCCCGAGTCGACTGTGACTCTCGGCGGCGTGCCGGGTTTTCGCGACCTCCTGCCGGAGGAGGCGGAAACGCTGCGAGCGGCGCAGGAATCGCTGCTCGAGGAGATGCGCAGGTGGGGCTACCGCCACGTCATCACCCCGATGGTCGAGAGCTTGGAGGTGCTGGAGCTGGGCCTGGGAGCGGAGCAGCGCCGCCGCCTCTTCAAGTTCAGTGATTCGCGCGGCGAGGTCGTCGCATTGGTGGGTGAGCGCACAGTGCCCGTGGCGCGCCTGGTCGCGGGCAAGCTGCGCACCGCCGCACTCCCCATGCGGCTGTGCTACGCGGGCCCTGTTCTTTCCACCGATGAGGGCCGTTTCCAGCAGCGACGGGAGACCTACCAGGTCGGGGCCGAGCTGGTCGGGGCACCCGGAGCGGTCGCGGACGCCGAGGTGATCGCCCTGGCGGCGCGCTGTCTCGAGGCGACCGGGCTCCGCCGCTATCAGATCGACGTCGGGCATGCCGAGTTCTTCCAGGGCATCATGGACGCGGTCAAGCTCCCGGCCGCGGTAAAAGCCGGAGTTCGCGGGGCGCTCGCCGCGCGCGACTTCGTCGCCCTGGAAGCCCTGCTCGAGCAGACCCCGCTGCGCTCAGCGGAGCACGAGCTGCTGCTGAAGTTCCCAGCGCTGCGGGGGGGCGCCGAGATCCTGGATGCTGCCGGCGGGCTGGTACGGAACCGCCGATCGGAGCGAGCCCTGTCGGAGCTGGCACGGGTGCGCGAGCTGCTCGTCTCGCATGGGCTGGGGAGTGTCGTGAGCCTCGACCTCGGCGCGATCCGCGACTTCGACTACTACACAGGGATCATCTTCGAAGGCTACGGTCCCGATCTCGGCAGACCTGTCGCCCAGGGTGGGCGGTATGACGGCTTGCTCGAACGATTTGGTCGTGCGGCGCCGGCGACCGGGTTCGTCGTCCAGCTCGACCTCGTGTGGGAGATGCTGACCCGCGCGGCGCGGCCGCCGGCCCTGCCGCGGCTCGACGCCGCGGTGGCGTGGTCGGGACCTGGTCTGGGCGCAGCCATGCGGCTGGGCTCGACGCTTCGCCTTTTCGGGATGCGGGCTGTGGTTGACACGGAATCAAGGACCGCGGCCCAGGCGCGGAACTGGTGGCGGGCGCTGGGCGCCGAGAATCTCGTTCACTGCCACGGGGGCAAGAAGGTGTCGTGGACAGTGCGCGGCGGGCGCACCCGCTCGCTCCCGCCCGAGCAGGTGGCGGCGCGGCTCGCGGGATCGATCGGCCAGTGACGAAACCCACAATCGCAATCGCGCTTCCCACCGGCGTGCTGCTGCCGGGCGCGCTGCGGCTCCTCGCGCGCGCGCGCGTCATGCGCATGAGCGCGGCCGAGCTCGGGCGCAGGCTACTGGTGGAGCGCTCAGGCCTGCGCGTGATTCTGGTCCGCCCGGCCGATGTCCCCGCATACGTCGACCACGGCGCGGCGGATCTCGGCGTCGTGGGCAAGGACGTGCTCTGGGAGTCGGATGGCGCCCACTACGAGCTGGTCGACCTTCGTTTCGGCCCATGCCGGCTGGTGCTTGCGGTGCCGGAGGCCTCGAAGCTGGGCGCGCGGGCGACGTGGCCGCCGCTTCTGCGAGTCGCGACGAAGTACCCGCGCACGACCGCTGCGTGGTTTGAGGCCCACGGCCAGGCGGTGGAGATCGTCCAGCTGCACGGATCGGTCGAGCTCGCGCCCCAGGTGGGCCTGGTGGATGGGATCGTCGACCTCACCGCGACCGGCCGCACGCTGGCTGAGAACCGGCTGCGCATCGCGGCCACGCTGGGCGCCTCCACCGCACGGCTGATCGGCAATCAGGCGAGCCTCAAGACACGAACGGACGCGGTGCAGGAGATGGTTGCGCGGCTGCGGGAGTCTGCAAACGGTGGCCGTTGAACGATTTGACGTCGCGTCGTGGCGGAAGTCGCCGATGTCTCGGCGCGGCCTCGACCTCTCGCAATTCGCCAAAGAGCGCGCGGCCGTGATCGAGATCTGCGCGCGGGTGGCAGCCGACGGCGACGCCGCCCTTCGCGAATATGGCGCACGGTTTGATCGCTGGGCGCCCAAAGCCGATGAGACCTTCGAGGTTCCGTACGCAGAGATGGCTGCCGCCGCCCGCGATTTGCCGGCGGCCGACCGCTCGGCCCTGGAGTTTGCCGCGCAGCGCATTCGTGATTTCCACACGCGACAGGTGATGACCGCAAGCCAGGGGGCGGCGGGGTTGAAGCTGATCACGCGTCCGGTCCGGCGCGCCGGACTCTACGCGCCCGGCGGCCGCGCGGCCTATCCCTCGACGGTGCTGATGACGGCCATCCCAGCGCGCGTCGCAGGCGTCTCGGAGGTAGTGCTGGCGACTCCACCCCGCGCCGATGGCTCCGTGCCGCCGGCGATTCTGGCCGCGGCGCACATTGCGGGCGTGGACGTCGTCTATCGAGTGGGCGGAGCCCAGGCCATCGCGGCGCTGGCTTACGGTACCGAGTCGATACCTCGCGTCGACGTGGTGGCGGGGCCGGGAAACATCTACGTCACGCTCGCCAAGCGCGAGGTGTTCGGTGCTGTGGGCGTGGACGGCATCGCGGGCCCGACTGAGGTACTGGTCATCGCCGACAAATTCGCGCGTCCGGATTTCGTCGCCGCCGACCTCGCGGCCCAGCTCGAGCACGACCCGCTCGCTCTGGCAGTGCTCGTGACAGACTCAGCTGCCCTGGCAGACCGCGTCGACGAAGAGCTCCACAGCCTGCTTCGAGGTCTCGACCGTGCGGAGATCATCCGGGCGGCCAGCTGCTGCTTGGTCGTCGTCGATGACCTCGAGGTGGCGGTCGACCTTGCCAACGACTTCGCGCCCGAACACCTCCTCATAGACACGTTCAACGCTGACGAGATCGCGTCTCGGATCGAGAACGCGGGTGCGGTTTTCGTCGGCGCCTACGCGACGGTGCCTCTGGGCGACTACGTCGCCGGGCCGAACCACGCGCTTCCGACATCGGGCGCGGCGCGGTTCGGCTCTCCGCTCGGCGTGCACACGTTTCTCAAGCGCATGAGCGTGCTGACCCTGGATCGGGGCGATCTGGAGCTCCTCCGTGACGCCACGGTGCGGTTGGCGTCCATGGAAGGGTTGA